>VOFH01000718.1_pt1 | contig 184817 bp, 254 predicted proteins | sample 5384091 | NCBI WGS metagenome assembly VOFH01 (sample SAMN12384727, study PRJNA508395) | human gut metagenome | isolation source: healthy gut G | host: Homo sapiens | reverse complement strand
TGCCATCTGTTTTAAAGAGTTATTTTTTCAATTCCTAAATTAAAACGCATCGATACGTTTTGAACATCTATCATAACAGCCTCCTAGATCCTACATATAATAAATAAACTTATCCTGATTTTTCTTAAATACAATCATCCCAATAACTAATGTAATTAAACATGATGCTCCGCATATAATAAAGCTTTTTACTGACGGCATTTGATCATATAAAATAATCGTTCTCGCAAACGTAATGTAATGATACAACGGATTAAATTTCAACACTTGTTGTATCCATGGATCCAGCATATTAATGTCGTACATTATAGGCGTAAAATAAGTCAAGATTGTCAGTACAATTCCATAAATATAGAACATATCCCGTAAAAATACGGATATCGTGGATAAAATGAATCCAACCCCTACTGTAAAAAGCAATAAACACAAATATGAATAGGGCAAAAGAAGATGTAATGCCGTAATATGACATTTCGTTTCACCACTGCCCGACAACAAAATCACACCATATAAAAAGGAATTAATGTTAACAAAAAATTAATTCCCACAAATAAGCATTTTGACAAAGGGAAAATATATTTAGGAATATATATTTTGTTCAACAAAGAGAAATTTGCCACTACAGCACTCATGGATGAATTTGATGCTTCACTATAATAATTAAAAATGTTAGTCCCGTCATTAAATAAACAAGATAGTTTACTCCCGGTACGGAATACTTAAAGACATTAGAAAACACAGCAGCCATAACCGCCATCATCAAAACCGGATATAATAAACTCCATAAAACACCTAGTACAGAGCGCTTATATTTCACTTTGAAATCTCTGCTGACTAATTGTCTCAATAAAATGAATACTTTTTAAAATTATCTATGATATTTTTAATATACATTCCTTTCACCTTTCCTTTTTCTACATTCTGTACTAGTATACGCTATCCCTTTTAAAATTTCAAGCATTTCACAAGCATAGAAAGGAAAGATCCAATTTAAAAGAGCATTCCATTTTTCTCCGATTTGGAATGCTCTGATTTCATCAATATTTCTTCATTGGAAGAATATATAGTTTTACAATATTATTTCCATAATTTTTAGCTGTCGCCCATCCATATCCATTTGGATTTTCTTTTTGTCCCAACCACTGCACATATTCTGCGCTTCCACGTTTCACATATTGAAAACGTGGATCTACAACAGGCTGTTTCAATGCTTCTTTTGAAGCATATGCCTTCAGATGCTGAACATGAGCTCTGATTCCAATCCGAATAGAATCAAATTTTGCTCCTGATGATCCCCCGCCAATAGCTCCTATCCCAGCAAAATTATATTGATCTTTCTTAACATCTCCACCGAACTTCAAAAACCCAGTTTCCATCATTGCCTGTGCAAAAGCGACCTCTGCTTTTACGCCTTCTACTTCACTTTCCTCCTTATATATCTGACAGAACTTCTCTATTGTAGGCGCTTCGCTCACATTACTGTATGGATATGATACCGTCGCCTTATTTTTATAAAACTTAACCATTTGAGAAACAGACACATTTGTTTTACCCATAATAGAGTACAACGTTTTTTCTGTTTCTAAAAGTGTCCATTTTGGGCTGTCGATTGATTAAAAGTATAAGTTTGAACATTTGTCCCTGCTGCTGCAGATGCAGATGTAACATCTAATACAGTACCCAATTTTGACTGTATATAATATTTACCATCTCCCGCATCCACAAATCTCCAAAGCTGAGCATCGGGCCGTTCCACGAATACTGCCATACATTTGCACCTGCTGTTCTTGATCCATTTGCCACATCCAATACTTTTCCGGATAATTTTGACTCTATCTTATAATATCCGTCAGACACTTTCTCAATCTCAAATTCTTGTGCCTCCGTGTTATTTATATTATAGATCCAAATATTTCCAAAATTTGCTTTAGAACCATTGGCGATATCTAAAGTTTTCGATGAACTTAACGCTGTCTGAATCGTATATATTCCTTCCGGAACTTCGATCGAATCATATTCTTTTTCCAAATGACATTTCTGTGCCAAACTACCGTTTGCTGTATACGTCCAAATATTTGTATATGGTGCATACCCAGCGCTCCAAATATCAAGAACTGTACCTGTTTTGGATCGAATATAATACCCCTCGCTTGTACTCACAAATTTCCAAAGCTGTGTATCTGAATTTGCAACCCATTTTTTTGCACTACGTTCACACCCGCTTTTCGCGTATCATTTTCTACTGTCAGTGCTTTTCCCGAATGCTCGGCAATAATTTTATAATATCCTTTTCCCACATAGGAAATATTAAACCGCTGTGGCTTCGTGCCATTATAATAATACAACCATACATTCGCACCATCCACTTTAGAAGCATTCGCTACATCTATAGTGTATTCAGATTCTTTAGAACTTCTTAATGTATATTTTCCATCTTTCACCGGCTGATAAGTAGATGCTTCAAATTTCCATTGTTGTCTTTTACCGCTCTCCAGATAACTCATCTGTACATTCATCCCTGATGAAGCTGTATTTCCACTAATGGAAAGAAATGTTCCCAGTTTCGACTGTAAATAATATCCACCGTCTTCCGCCTCGATAATCCTCCAAAGTTGTGCTTCTGATCCATTCCATGAATACTGCCATACATTCGCACCCTGCTTCTTAGATCCGTTTGCTACATCTAAGGACTTTCCGGACTTTTCAGAAAGAATCTGATAATATCCATTTCCCACATAATATAGTTCAAATCTCTGTGCTGATGTATTATTGAGGCATACATCTGGATATTTGCATAATCTGTTTCCACCGCAGACGCTATATCTAAAACCTGCTTACTGTTTGTTGCATTTGATATCGTATATGTTCCGTTCTCAAGAGGTCTTTCATCAATCCCTCTTTTCCCGATTCCAGTTTCCATTTTTGCGCGTCACTTCCATTCGCCGTATACATTTGAATATTTGTTCCTTCGGCGATAATTCCACTAAAAATATCTACAACTGTTCCCAATTTTGATTTTATGTAATAACTTCCATCCGAATTAACGATAAACTTCCAAAGTTGAGCGTTACTTCCGTTCCATGAATATTCCCACAAATTTGCGCCTGGTTCACTCGATGCATTTGCCACATCCAAAGATTTTCCTGATTGAACCGATAAAATTTGATAATATCCGGCTTTCCCATATACTTTATATCGAACATCTGATTTTTCGCACCCACATATGTTCCAAGCGTAGCATTTTGTCCGTTAATCGAAATTACATTCTCAGAAAATTTTGCATTTGAAATAACATACCTTCCATTTGCAACAGGTGCATTCTCCGCTTTTTTCAGCACCCATTTCTGGATATTATTTCCATTCACCTGATCCATACATACATTCGTTCCCGAAACCACATTCGATGTTGCTAACCCTATTGTTGTTCCTAATTTTGATCTTATATAATATGTTCCGTTATCTGCTTTTACAAATTTCCAAAGTTGAGCATCACTGCTATTCCATGCATATTGCTGCAAATTCGCATTTTTCTTCTCAGATCCATTTAAAATATCTAAGCTTTTTCCCGAGTGTTCTGCCACGATCTTATAATATCCGTTTCCGACATATTCCACTTCAAATCTCTGTGCCGAAATATTTTTCAGACTATCTAATTCAACATTGGCGAAATTATCTGATGATTCTTTTGACACTGTAAGAACTTGATTTTTATTTACACTATTTGCAATCGTATATGTACCGTTTTCTATCGTTTTATTATCAGCTTTAGTCAATTTCCACTTTTGAGCATTGCTTTGATTACAAGTATATGTCCATACTGTATTCCCATCGCTTGTCACACCCGAGTGTATATCTATACAAGTATTCAACGCTGACATAATATAATATGTTCCGTTTCCCGCATCAATAAAACACCATTTTTGTGCTTCTAAAGCACTATTTCTCTCTCTTTGTTCTATATACGCGTAACCTGCTTTTCCATCTCCAACTGCTTGCAACGCTTTTCCCGAATGCTCAGCAATGATATTATAATAACCATTTCCGATACTAACTATTTCAAATCGTTGTGAAGAAATATTTTCTTTTTGTGGATAAAACTGTTCCCTGCTCCTGAAGTGAAAAGATCATTGCTTATTTTAATACCTTTTCCTGATGCCAATACACTATCCAAGGTGTACGTTCCTCCGGAACATTAACTCTTACTCCCATTTTTTGCAATCCGAGATATCTTGCAATCCCTGTAGCGTCTGCAACTCCAAGCTTTTTAAGTCCTGATTCCGTTTTCAAAAAATTATTTACATCACTACCATTTGAAAGGAATGCATGTTCTACAATAAGTCCCGGAATTCCATGTTCTTTACAATGAATCTGAACAGAAAAATAGTCTGAAATAGAACCATCCGGATATTTTTCATTAATTGTAGTATCTTTACTGTATACAGACCGTCTTCCTAATCCGATTGCCACAAGCTCATCTAAAATTGCTTCTCCTAATTTACGACCTGCCGCACCCACTTCTGCTTTCCAACTATTATTAGGCACAATTACTTCTGCTCCACTTGCAGCTGACGATACAGAAGAATTAAGATGAAAGCTAACAAATATTTTAGCTCCTGCATTTACAGCCGCTTTTACGCGATCTTCCATACACGTAATTCCCGGCTTATTGTAAGGACACGCAGCACCTGTGCGTGTCATATATACTGTAACACCTGCATATTGCTCAAGTTCCTGTTTACAGTAATTGGCAATCTTTAATGTTAAGTCTTCTTCCCTTAATCCATACCCTTGTGCTCCCGCATCATTTGCATCATGCCCCGGGTCTAACGCGACCACAACATTTCCCGATTTTGCATCAGAAGCGTTCCCATAAGTACTTACCGTATTCATTCGATCTGCACTGACCACCTCCAATGCTTCTGCTATATTATCTTGTGCTTCTGCAACTCCATTTTCATCTATTGTTACAACCGAAGTTTCTACACTCGACTCTTCTTCAGAAAATTGACCTTCAACCGGTTTTAATTCTTCAATCCCTTCATATTCGGTATCCACACCAAATTCAGCTTTGACCCCGATATCATCAAGTGCAATTTTCTTTTCTTCTGCACTACTTTTTATAAGAAGATTTGTTGCTTTATAAATTCCCGCTGATACACCCTGCGCATATTCTTTTTCAAACAGATATAATGTTCCCGACTGTTTTGCGAGATTCCATTCCTCTTGATTACCTTCTTCATCCTCGATCATTAAGGCTATTGTTTCTGCCCCTGTAATTTCTTTATCAAATGAAAACACAATTCTTTGTGTACCGGGAGTTTGTACATAGGGACTTTCAATATACACAAAGTTCACTTTCCCATAAGTAATCCCTATTTTTCCACTTTCTACTTCTTGCTCTGTTCCTTCAGTGGCATCTGTATTAACAGAAGACTGATCTTCATTTAGTCCATCTTCTGTTTTATTCTGATTTTGATTCTGTGTATTATCCTCTTCAGTAAATTGTTTACCCCATCTTCTATATTCGCTGACTGATTTTCTTCTATTCTATCTCCATAGTTTTCCGTTCCGTAAACAACATTCATCGAAACATTTCCTGTAAGCATACTGGCAAACAAGATTCCTGCAATTATCTTTTTTATTTTTCTCTTCATACTTCTCTTGTATATCTCCTTACTCGCTTTTCTTCTTATACTATTTCTTTAATCTCAATTTCAAAATGACATTATTCCGCTATAACCGTCATAATTAGCTCCATGTGATGTTTGCAAAACTTTTCCTTCTTCAGTCAGTTTTATTCCATCACAGTCATATGTCTCAAGATATGTATTAATAATGCATCCTATAATCTGTATTTCACCGGTTGTTCCCATACTTCGTATGTATTCTCCGGTTGCAGCATTAAAATCAGATCGATCAGATGTGTTTCTTCATTTACTTTAAAACTTAACAGCTGACAACCTTCCGTCAAAATTCCGTTTCCCTGAAGAGCCTTCCATATATCATATTCCGTTTTAACTGTAATGGTTTTTCCCATTATCTCTCCGGTTATGTCATCAACATAATAAACTCTGGCTTCCCTTGAATTTTCGTCTTCATCCTCATCTTCTTCAACCTTTTTATTCTCATCTGCTTCTTCATCTTTTTTATTGAAATCTTCTGCATCTTCTTTTTTATCTAGATTTTGTTCTATTTTCGTATCGTCTTTATCTTCATTGTCTTTATTTGCACAACCTGCCATAATAAAACAAGATATTCCAAGCAATAAACTTATTATCACTACCGATAAGCATCTTTTCTTCTTCATATTGTCGCACTCCTCTTATTCACCTTATTAAATACTACTTACTAATAATAACAAAAACAAAGTTTCTTTACAATTACAAGTTTTCCATTGCAAAAGGATTCCTCCATTTAAGGAAGAATCCCTTGTAGCTTCTTATTCTACTTTTACATTCAGTACTTCCTATTACATATTCTACATCTGTAAATTCTACTGCCCGAACATCAATATAATATTTTCCTTTTGCATTATTGAATAAATCCATTTTTATACTTACTTCATATTGATTATCACTAATTTTTTCAGCCTCTATCCACTGTAAGTCTCTTTGACCTTCTTCTGTCCACACCGCCAAAACAATCGTCTTTAACTTTTCTTTTATTGCAGGATTTATTTCTTCTATATTTACTTTTTATAGAATCTGATCCTACTTCTGCTTCAATACAAGCTCCTTCCATTTTTCCTCCTCTAATTAGTACAGTTTCATTATTTTTATCTATTCCTGAAACTTTTTGTAAAAATTCAGATTTCTTTTTCAGCTCTGCTTTTAACTCCTCTTCTCCAACGCTTTCCATTAATGTCAACTCTTCTGAAAATAAATTCGTTCCAAGTCCTAATCTGTTTCCTTCTATTTTGACGCCCATTGCAGCCAGTGTTGTAGGAAAATTATCCATTGTTGTATATGTTCTCTTCATATTATTTACCGGATTAACAGCAGAATTAATATACGCCGTATATGTTCTTCGATCATACTTTCCTTCTTCATCTACTTTTACACAAAAGTCACTGTCCATTGTCAAGTGATCCCCCGATAATACGATTGTCGTATTATCATAAAACGGCTGTTGTTTTACCCACTCAATAAACTCATAAACTTGTTTACTTGAACACGCCATAACATTTGCATACTGATCCCCATAATCATTCGGACATTTTTCACACATATATCCATCTTCAAAATGTGTATCTACCGTAAGCATTGTAAGATTAAAAGGTTCTTCTTGCCGGGAAAGCTCCGTGCATTTTTCTTTTGCAAACTCAAACAACTTTTCATCTTCATATCCCCACCAGACTTTATAATCAGAAGGTATCTTAGAATTTTCTATTGCATAATCATAGTCATCCAGAAAATAATCTCCATGCTCTGAAAAATATACTTTTCTCCCGCCAAATTCAGCTTTTGATCCGATAAGCAGTGTTTGAGAATACCCCTGTTCTTTTAATATATCTCCCAAAGTCGTAATACCCGGGAAGAAATGTTCCTGCGTATCCATATCATTCGCATCTATGCTTGTTTTTAACGGAAGTCCCGAAGTCTGTGCAAACATTCCTGCCATTGTCCACGTAGTTCCTTCTACTGTATGGCCACCGTTAAGATCTGTTGTTTCTCCCGAGAAGTCTTCATTTTCTTGTGCAAGCTTCGTCAACTCCGGAATATAATTTTCCGTAAACGCACCGCCGTTGTTTTCATCTGCATATGTTGTTTCCATAGATTCCAAATAAATATAAATAAGATTTCTTTTTTGCTCAGGAAATTCTAAATCTATATTTTTCGGATCTGCATAATTTTCTTCTATAAAATTAGATTTTGCAAATTGATTATATAAGTATTCTCCTATTCCTGCTTTTTCCCATGCTATATACAAAAAGAAACCACAATCGCACCCATTGAAAAGAATATTCCGTTATAACAAAACAAACATAATACTTTGTTTTTCTTTTAAAAAATAAAAGCACAGAAAACAAAATTAAAGCAAGAAGCATTGGTACAATACACTGTACTATATATTCTATAATCATATCCTGATTGGCACCACTTAAAGGTTCCGTGAGATGGAATACCAATTCATCTACTGCCAAATTAGGCCATGTTTTAAACATCCACCGAACGCTAAATCCTAATAATATCGCTAATCCTACCATTACAACGGATATAGCTGTTCCTAAATATTTAATCATTTTTGAAACTTCTGCATTTTTGCACCTCTAAAATATGTATATTATTAATTTTTCTTTAATTTTCTTTTAAATTCTTTATCAGTTTAACTTTTGTAAAATCAATGTCAACTGATTTTTACATATATAGATACAACCACTACCACCACTTTTTAGCGCCATACTATTTACATATCATTTCATAATTTCTTTCCACGTACTCAAGATAACAAAAAACAGAGCTTTCTACAGTTATCTATTCCACGCCTGTAAACAGCTCTGCTTTTCATCTATTTCTTTTATAATTCAAATATAACAGTAACGTTATTTCTATGCATTCTTTATAATCAGTATTAATTCAACGCCTCTCCGCTTTCAAGACTTCCGCCTTCTTCCACGATATTCGCCAATTCAACAATACTGTTCACAACTTCTTCATCAGGATAGAGCACATATAAAGGCATGTCCGGCACAGAGTAGCAATAATCCTCCCCATCTGTTCCGCTTGCCGCCACAGACTGAATTGTCCATTTTGCCCCTGACTTAAGCTGGCTTTTCACAAGAGAATTCAGCTGTCCCTGTGAAATGTTTGTCTCTACATCCTGACTCACTTGATTAATGATCGAATTTGCTTTCAAAAAGCATCGTCGGTGAAAGCACTTTTTAAGCATAGCTGTTATAACAGCCTGTTGGTTCTTACCTCTTTGATTGTCTCCGCCTTCCAATGCATGCCGTTCCCTGCTGAAAGCAAGCGCTTGTTTTCCGTCAAAATGATTTATTCCTTGCTGTACTTCCATCTCATAACCGGATTCCCATCCTGTCGTAAATGCATATTCCGAGTAAACATCTACTCCTCCTAAGATATCTACAATCTCAATAAGGGAACTGAAGTTTAATCTTACATAATAGTTAATATCCGTTTCATACAACGCACCGAGCGTTTCCATGGACACATCTATTCCATATGTTCCGGCATGTGTCAGCTTATCGTTCATTCCATCGGATATTCCGGGTATCGGAATATAATAATCTCGCGGTGTCGTAATCAGCAAAATCTGATGCGTCGTCGGATTTACGACTGCAATGATATTCACATCACTTCGTATGGAATCACGGTCATCGTCCGCATCGTCTCCGTATGTATCAATTCCGCTAATATACACAGTAAATGGCTTTTTAGTCAAACTGTCGTCTTTTGCCGAACCTCCGAAATCAAACTTCGTTTCAATCTCGTGCTTATAAATGATCCGGATCTGATCGTTGTAGCCTTCAACAGCATTTTCCATCAATTCTGTATAAGACTGATTGTATATAATTGCGTCCACTTCTCCCGAAATAAGCGCCTCTGCCTGTTCCTGAACAGACTTGTATTCTGTTGTGGATATATCTCCGATCTGATCCTGAATATCCATAACAGCAGCTTTCATGTTCTCAGCTCCGGTATTAAATTGAACTCCGAACTCGTAATCGGATGCATCCTCCAATGTTTCTGCCGGATCATCTTTTAAAACAGCCACTACCATCTTATCAACTTTTGAACCGCCGCTTGTAATTGCCGCGATCATATCATTTGTCTTTGCAATGTAATATGTGCCCACAGCTAAAACAGCAATCAGAAGAATACTGTATACTTTTCCCGTCACTCCTTTTTTCTTTCTAACTGCCTGTGTCGTAAATGTAATGCACCACAAAAAGAAAAGGATCAGCGCGGCAAGCGCCAAATATTTCAAAGGAAGCATATCAAGCAGTACGAGTACTCCCATAAATGCCGCACTCATAATAACCTGCAAAATCAGACAGAATTTTCCGAAACCATTTTTTCTGGATCTCTCCGCATATTTTCCCTTAATTTGATTTTTTCGTCCGGTATTTCCGGTCGGTTTTTGTTTCTTTGACATTTCAGCAATTCCTTTTTCCGTTTTTCAAATGTACGGTTTTTTATGTGTACCCTGTTCAGCCTTACAGCTTGTCCGGATAAATTCCTTTATCTATCAGACTTTTCACGGCTTCCACAACCGTTTCACGGTCTTCTTTGTATGTCACTCCAAACCATTGATCTTCAGACTTCAACACTTTTACGCTCACAGTTCCTTCTTTCAGCAGTTCGCCTATAATCGTCGGAAGTAAGTATTCAGCTTTCAAATCTTCCATATCTGTTTTATTTAAAAACTGTTCAAATCCGTTCTTTAATATTGCAAAAAATTCCGGCGTTAATCCCCACATATTCATAGATACCGGAGAGTCTGCATCGTACTCTGTTTCAATATCGCCTTCCCGAACAACCGCTTTATCTCCGTCTTTTTTCTATATTATGTGTTTCAATGATCTCCTGAAGCATTCCGTTTTCATCAACACGACAAATTCCTCTTGTCACACCGCCGTTTTCACTTAAGGTATTTTTCAATACAAATCCAACCATACAAACCTGTATTTTATCAGCAGAGGGAATACTTGTCAAATAAGAGTACGCTTCTTTAAAAGCGCTCTTGCCGTAATAATCATTCGCATTAATTACAAGAAACGGTTCAGAAACAACATCTTTACAACACAAAATTGCCTGACCTGTTCCCCACGGTTTTGTTCTTCCTACAAACTTTTCGGCATATTCTGCCGGAATATCCGAAACTTCCTGATAGGCATACGCAACTTCAACCTTCTGTGCGATCAGATTTCCGATTACCTCTTTACAATCTTTCTCCAGATCTTTCCTTATAACAAACACAACTTTATCAAATCCGGCCTCTATCGCGTCATAAACGGAGTAATCCATTATGATCTCTCCGTTCGGTCCTATAGGGGCAAGCTGTTTAATTCCCCCTCCGAATCTGCTCCCTATTCCTGCCGCCATTATAACCAATGTCGCTCTGCTCATCTTTTTATCCTCTTTCTTCAATCACACGATATTATATTCAAATAAGTTCATTTTCTACAACTCGGATCATCTCCTGTAAAGCTTCTTCTTCATCTTCGCCTTCACAGATGATTTCTATTTCATCTCGATCTTTAATACACGCCCCAAGTACGCTGAGTACACTCTTGGCATTTGCAGTTACATTTTCATTTTTGTAATTTTCTGAACTGTGATTTTGCTCTCGAACTGAATCGCAGCTTTACAGAATGTTCCTGCAGGTCTCAAATGCAGTCCTGTAGGATTATCGATCACTATTTTTTTTTCTTACCATTATTCCGTCTCCCTTTATGCTGCTGCTTTTTCTCTGTTTTCGCCTACTTTCCATTCATAACAGCCATCTTCCGTTCCAAAAGCAGCTTACTGTCCTTTTTGTTCTGTATTCGTATCGCTTTCGTTGCCGCCTTCCTGCTCTTTCTCCGCAACAGTAAGCTGAACTGTCACTTTCTTCATCAATGTAATTCCTTCCGGAATATCCACATCTACATGCACATCATATACTCCCGGCACTACATATGCAGACATATCCACAGAAACCGCATTGCTGATATCCAGCATTTCCAATGCTTTCTGATCACCGCTAAAACGAAGCGCTATCTCCGCATCCGGCTCATAAGATACTTGCAGACCCTCTGCCAGATTATTGATCTGGATCGAACTTACCATAAAATTGATCGTTCGCGTTCCTTCTTCTTCCACCATTGCAGTAACTGTTATATTGGCAGTTTTCTCATCTACCAGCTGAACTCCTTCCGGCAGATATTCTGAGATATTGACAGATTTCTGAATCGGTTGTGAAGCTCCGCTGACATCAATAACAGGAACATCTATTTCCTCAATTTTATCGACCACATCTTTTTCCCCGTAAATCTGAACAGTTTCCGGTTCACTGCTGTACCCTGTATACTTATAGCCTTCTGCCGGAGTTCCCGAAACACTGAGTGAAATCGGAACGCTCTTGATCTTTAACACTTCAACAGACACAGTAATGCCGCCCTCGCCAAGATTATTTCCCAGCCGTGTCTGACTGATCGGGTTGCCGCTGATATCATACAACCCAAGTTTTGCTGTCTCCTCGCTGTCCTTTGCCAATCCTCTACATCAATAAGAGCAACCGCCCGATCAATCTGGTCAAGGATCGACTCCGGTCCTGTGATCGTCACTTTATCCGGATTAACCGTCATATCACCTAAAATATACCCATCTCTTACTTTAGAATCCCCTGTGCTTACCGTAAGGGAAAGGACTTTCTTTCCCGATTTTTCTCTCTGTATCTGAAGATTTCTCGGCGCCGCCTCCGCAGATTCATATTTTCCGGCATAATTCGGTATGGAAATCTTGATCGGAACAAGTCCTGTACTTGTATCCATCTCCTTTATATCCGCTGTCGCGACAATATCTTCTTTTGTCAGTTTCTGCCGCACTTGTCTTGTCGCCGATACAACAACACTTACTTTTTCTTCCCCAAGCACCTGATAGGTATCGCCTGCCGATAAAATAATATCCTCATTTATAATCGTTACCGGACCTCGCTGAAAGTCTGTGTACTTACGGGATTATCAAGATTCACAACAATAAGCCATAAGAACGCCGCAAAAATAACCGCTATGATCTTTAATCCCAAATTATCCGTAAACTTATATTTTTTCATTTTCTGCGCCATCCTTTCCGCAAGAAAAACCGCTTTGACTCGGCATTTCTATACTGAATCTGACTAAGACGCTTTCTCAATTCTTCCCTTGTAATCCCTCTGTCAAGCTGACCGCCCATAGCTACGGAAACAAGACCTGTTTCCTCCGACACCGCGATTACAAGAGCATCACATACCTCACTCATTCCCAAAGCCGCCCTGTGCCTCGTTCCGAGATCTTTGCTGATGCGCATATTATCAGAAAGAGGAAGGTAACATGTAGCCGAAGTAATCCGGTCTCCTCGTATAATAATCGCTCCGTCATGAAGCGGTGTATTATGTTCAAATATATTGATCAAAACCTGAGGTGACACCTTACAGTCCAATTCAATTCCGGTCATTTCATATTCTGTAAGCTGAATCGCCTGCTCTACTACGATCAAGGCTCCTGTACATACTTTTCCCATTTCAAAACATGCCGTCACTATACCTTCTGCTGTCTGATCAGAAAAACGTTCATTCTCTCTGTTTTTATCAAACGGATTAATATTGCTAAGCAGGTTTTTCTCTCGAGTTTTTCAAGCGCACGACGCAGTTCCGGCTGAAACACCACTACAGCCGCAATAGCCAGTACGTTGATCGACTGCGCCGCCAAATACAAAATCGTATGCATCTGAAAAATCCATGCCAAAAGAATAAATACCCCCAGCATAATAATTCCTCTAAGAAGCATCCACGCTTTTGTATTCTTGATCCAAAGCATGATCTCATACACGATTACGGCAACGATCAGTATTTCGATCACATCTTTAATATGGATGTTAGGAAAATACATTCCATTTGTATAATTGTCTAAAATACTTTTTATCCAATCTAACATACCGTAATCACCACCTTACCGTTTACTTCGATTTACTCCAGTCTTTGTTTTTCCAAACCGAGTTCTTTACTCAAACTTCTTGTCAAAAGAATATCATCCGCATCATTCTCTGTATTTATATTGTTCAAATCCGCATCTTCTCTGATCACCGTCGTTTCCTGAGGCTGGTTTTCAGTAATCCGTTTTACCTTCTTTTCCGGAACGGCTACTCCGACTTTAGGAACGGCTTTTACATAATAATAGTATTCATCATCCTCAAACTGGATATTCTCCGTACGAGAATAATCTACGGAAAAGAAAAGAAGTTCCAGCACAAGTCCTGTCACCGCGCCAAGAACCGCGCTCAATATAATTTCTATATAAGATATATTTGTACTTAATACAATATTACCTGCCGCTGAAACAACAACCGTTACTGCCGCTCCCTGCTGCCGACGCAATTTTCCAAGAATGATCCACACCTCTTTGTACGGACAAAATTCACAACAAGAATTCCTATCGTCACTGCCATGACCATAAGCCACATTTCTTTACTTGCAAGCACTTGCTTTGTAAAACTCATCAAATTAGCCGCTATACCGGATGCATCTGCCTCCTTTAGCGCTGCCGCGGATACTTTCACATAATCTGTCATATAATAGGTGATAATTCCGCATGATGCAGGAACAATCCACACCGGCGATCCAAGCAGACCGAATGCAATCGGGATTACAAACGGGATTTTTCAAACTAAACGCAAGTCCCGAAATCAACACAAGCCATGCTTTTTTCGGGGTAAAACGAAAATAGAAAATATACATTAAAATAAAATGACGAGCGCCACAAGCGCAATCGGAAGCGACAACGCATAAAAATGTGCGAGTATCAATGCTGTCGCCGCTAAAACGGTAATTGTCATCGGAAGAAATGTACAGATCACTGCCAATCCCAATGTGCAAAAAACTGAAGATGCCGGCTTCATAAAACCTATGTTAGAGTTGATAACCCAAAACAAAACCAGCCCTGTCACAAACTGCAGCCCTTTTTTGAATATAAATTGAATATAACGCATATATTCTCTGCAGCTTTTCTCTCCAAACAAGCAATGTACTCATGATTAATTTATCTCCTTCTTATTGTTGATCTTCTCGATTCTGGAAAGGTCTCTCAGATACTTTTTTTCACTCTCTGTTTTGCCTTGATATGCTTATTTTTATAAAAGCTTCCCGCACCGATTCCATATGCTATCAGCAGCGACACATAAGCGCCTATCGCCACCGCGGCAAAAACAAATAACTTTGCAAGCGTGATGCCTTCCATCGCAGCCTCTCCCCAACCGAGAAACAGCACTGCAACCGCCAATCCATAACCGACTGTGATCCAAATAAGCGTGACCCATGTATTTAAACTCGAATAATCTTTCTTATAATAGCTGCTGATCTTAAAATCTTCTTCTCCATAGTTTTTTCATAAATAGCAGCCCGAGTCATCAAACGTATTTTCCTCTTATCTAACATGACGTCTTCCCGTCCTCCTATGTATTTTCCGAAATCCATATACTATATTCCAAATACGGTAAATAATTACATATGTATGATTATTATATCATATATTTAAATACCTTGTCCAATGCTTATAGTCAAAAAGTACACATTTTGCGCCCCTGCCTTTTTAATATTTTTGCTGCCTGCTCTACTGTCGCTCCCGTTGTATAAATATCGTCGATCAGAAGCACATTCGCCACAGGTTTCCATCTTTCTGACAAAGCAAATGCATCCCTTAGATTTCCCATTCGTTCCTGCCTGTCCAACTTTTTCTGCGCCGTCGTTTTTTTCACTCGAAACAAAGCATCTGACACTAGAGACACTCCTGTCTTTTCCGACAAACATTTTGCTATAATCTCCGCCTGATTATACCCTCTTTTTCTCTTTCGAGATTTGTGCAGAGGAATGGGGATAATTTCCTCAATTCCCCATTTTATAACTTGATCTTTATAAGCTTGTGCCATTTCTGCCGCAAACAATTCTCCCCAACTGCGCTTATTATTATATTTGAATTTATATATCGCCGTTGATACCGGTTCTTTATGAAGCCACAAACTTCGCCCCTGGGTAATATGCGATGTTCTTTTTGCACAATCCGAACAATATTCTTTATATTCATCTTTTATCGGCTTCCCACATCTCATACATCTTGGCTGTCTGACGTATATAATCTTCTTTTTACACTCCGCGCAAACCCTTCCGGCGAAATTTCCCGCAGAAAGGGCATACTTTCGGATATAGCAGATTTAAAATTCTTGTATACGTTCCGCCAAACTTGTATACCGCGCCTGTTCGTTTTTGTTTTGTATCATTTCCTGAAATACTGCCTCACTCCCTACAATCGTCAAACATTTTTTGCCCTTGTCACCGCAGTATACAACAGATTCCGGTTATAAAGAAGCTTCGGGCCCGGCAAAAGAGGAATGATAACTGCCGGATATTCGCTCCCCTGTGACTTATGTACGGTAATTGCATATGCCAGTTCCAGTTCTTCTGTCATATCAAACCCATATTTTACTTTTCGAGATTCGTCAAATTCTACCTCTATCGTTTCCGTATACTCGTTAATCTCTGTAATCACTCCCATATCTCCGTTAAACACACCGGTTCCTTTTGTCTACCGTCAGACCGAATTTTGTAGATACTTCCCACTCGATTTGATAATTATTTTTAATCTGCATTACTTTATCGCCTTCTCTGAACAGCCTGCCGTTAATCTCACGCTGCGCCTTTTTCGGTTCTTCCGATTCAAGTATTTCTGAAGGATTTCATTTAAACGTTCTACCCCAAGAAGTCCTTTTCTCGTCGGCGTCATAACTTGATCTCGTTTTGATCTGCCCCTACATACTTCGGAAGCTTTTTCTGGATAAGCATGATCACAATACCTATGATCGTATCTGCATCCTGTCTTCGTAAGAAGAAAAAATCTCTGCTCTTATTATCGGGAATAACCGGCTCTCCTGCATTGATTTTATGTGCATTTACTATAATATCACTTTCTCCTGCCTGACGAAAATACGAGTCAGTGTCACAACAGGAAACCGATGCGATGCAATGATATCTTTCAATACGCTTCCCGGTCCCACAGACGGAAGTTGGTCTACGTCTCCTACAAGTATCAGTCTTGTCCCCGGTATAACTGCAGACAAAAGCGCATGCATCAATGTCAGATCAACCATAGACATTTCATCAATAATAATCACATCCGCTTCAAGGGGATTCTGCCGATTTCTTAAAAATCCTCCCGAATTTTCCGCTTCTTCGGGATTTACATTCACTTCCAAAAGACGATGGATCGTCTGCGCCTCATATCCGGTAGCTTCTGTCATTCTCTTTGTCGCCCTTCCGGTTGGCGCTGCTAAAAGAATGCTCATCCCTTCGCTCTCAAAAAAACGGATCATTGTATTAATTGTCGTTGTTTTTCCCGTTCCCGGTCCTCCGGTCAACACAAGCAAACCGTGTTTGATCGACTCAATCACCGCTGTATGCTGCTTAGGATCCAATTTGATCTCTTCTGCCCGCTCCACTTTACAGAGCCGTCTTTCCATCATTTCCTCCGGCATATCACAATTTATATTCAAATCATGAAGCATTTTCGCCGTATTCAATTCCATATAATAATAATGTGCCGGGTAAATCCTGATTTCATTTTCATTTTGTTTTCATTGACACATTCTTTCATAACCACTTTTTTCTCAATGCACAGATCCATCACATGCTTTTCTATATCGTCAATCTCCACTTCCAAAAGCGTTCTTGCACGACGTAAAAGTTCCTCCTGAGGAAGATAGATATGCCCTTCTCCTACTGCCTGCTGCAATGTATAAAACAGTCCGCTTTTAATCCGGTAATCGGAATCTGTATGGATTCCGATGCGTGCCGCAATCTCATCTGCGGTACGAAATCCGATCCCCTCAATATTATCCGCAAGTTCATACGGATTTTCTTCCATCACTTTGTATACACGCATACCATAATGATTATATATCTTTGCTGCCAATTTCGCAGAAATTCCATACTTTTGAAGATAGATCATTGCCTTTCGCAAATCCTTTTTATCTTCTAACTGTGATGAAATCTCTCTTGCTTTACGCTCGCTGATTCCTTTGATTTCGGCAAGACGCTCCGGTTCTTCTTCTATGATACGAAAAGTATCTTCTTTAAACTTCCTGACAATACGTCCCGCCAGAGCCGCCCCGATTCCTTTAACGGCTCCCGATCCAAGATACCGTTCTATGGATACGAGATCTTCCGGTTCTTTCACAACGTGAGACATTACCTTCAACTGATTTCCATACACACTATGAGTCACATACTCCCCCGTTATTTCCAACAGTTCCCCTTCTGTAATGTAATTAAAATTCCCCACACAGGTCACTTCTCCGTCATCATTTTCCAAATGAAACACTGTATATCCGTTTTCTGCATTCCGAAACACAATGTGACCTACATATCCCGTAACTTTTCCACAGATCTTTCCTCTTTCCGTTATTGTTTTCCACAATATTTCGCTTTATATCCACATTATAACAGGGATGTGCCGTATTGCTCACATCCCTGCTCCTTCTCTCTCTTTGCCAAATCAGCTCTTCACGTCAGACTTCGCCCCGTCCGCTCATAAATTCAACAAATTGTCCTGTTCCGATCGCAACAACTTTCATCGGATCTTCCGCTGTCATCGTGTTAATGCCTGTCCTCTCCTCGATCAATTCCTCTAATCCGCGAAGCATAGAACCTCCGCCTGTCAAAACGATTCCACGGTCAAGTATATCTGCCGACAACTCCGGCGGAGTCTGCTCCAATACCGCTATCACAGCTTCAACAATCTGCCCGGTGGCTTCCCTCAAAGCCTCCTCTGTCTCCGAAGAAGTTACCGTAACAGTTTTCGGTAATCCTGTTACAAGGTTTCTTCCCCTAACCTCCATAGTCTCTTCCTCTACAAGAGGATATGTTGTTCCTATCTTTATCTTTATATCTTCCGCCATTCTTTCACCGATCAGAAGATTATGTTTTTTACGCATATAACGGACGATTGCCTCATCAAAATCATCTCCCGCCACCTTAATCGATGTATTCACAACAGTGCCGCCCAGTGAGATTACCGCAATATCCGCAGTACCTCCGCCGATATCTACAATCATATTCCCACATGGCTTTGCAATATCAATTCCCGCGCCAATCGCGGCCGCTACAGGCTCTTCAATCAAGTGCACTTCCCGCGCACCTGCCGCATAAGTAGCCTCTTCTACCGCTTTCTTTTCCACTTCTGTGACACCACTGGGCACACAGATACTAATACGCGGTTTTTTGAATTCTCTTACCAAGCGACTTTCGGACAAAATATTTGATCATCTTTTCTGTCACTGTATAATCCGAAATCACGCCCTGCCTGAGAGGACGAACCGCAACGATATTCCCAGGCGTCCTTCCGAGCATCAGTCTCGCTTCTTCCCCGATCGCTTTGATTACATTCGTATCTCTGTCAAACGCGACAACTGATGGTTCTTTCAAAACGACTCCTTTGCCGCGGACATAGACAAGCACACTGGCTGTTCCCAGATCTATTCCGATATCTACCGACATATTCCATTCTCCCTTCTAAATCTTTATACTCTTTTCCCGCTGACATCTCCTCAAAAACGAAAATGTCTGTATCTCTCCCCAAACAGGTCTTATCATTCACATATTTCCAGACCGGATGATACCCCTGCATCCAATCTGCATTCTTTAGTATAATCGACTCAACAAAAAAAGAAAACCCTTTTTTTTAATTACATGATACTTTTTACAACTTTTTTATAATTTTTATTGTAACAGTTCAGCCCTACAGTGTACGGAAAGCACAAAACATGCTCTCATGTTTTCGCTAACGGACATCTGTATGCGACAAGCGCACATTTATGAGCGAAACAGTGGCGCCGGCCACAATAAGCACACAGCGTGATTTTATGAATGGCGCAGACTGAACTGTTATTTTTATAACTACAGTGTTTTCTACAGCATCTTCTTTATATACTTCCCTGTATAGGAATTTTCATTCTCTGCCACATCTTCCGGTGTTCCGTGTGCAACGACCGTACCACCGCGTTCTCCGCCTTCCGGACCGATATCAATAATGTAATCTGCTGTTTTTATAACATCCAGATTGTGTTCGATTACAATAACCGTATTTCCGTCATCTGTCAGACGCCGCAAGATCTCCGTCAATTTATGCACATCCGCAAAATGAAGTCCTGTCGTCGGCTCATCCAAAATATACACAGTTTTTCCTGTACTCCGTTTACTAAGTTCCGTTGCCAGCTTAATGCGCTGTGCTTCACCTCCGGACAATTCTGTAGAAGGCTGTCCGAGACGGATATAAGAAAGACCTACATCGTTCAATGTCTCTATCTTGCGCCTGATACTCGGAACATGAGCAAAAAATTCCAACGCCTCTTCCACTGTCATGTTGAGAATATCATAAATCGTTTTCCCTTTATATTTTACTTCCAAAGTCTCTCGATTATATCGCTTTCCCCCGCAAACTTCACACGGAACATATACATCAGGCAAAAAATGCATTTCGATTTTAAGAATGCCGTCTCCCGAGCACGCCTCGCAGCGTCCGCCTTTCACATTAAAACTAAACCGCCCTTTCTTATATCCGCGCGCTTTTGCATCCGGAGTTGCCGCAAACAAATCTCTTATCAGATCAAACACACCTGTATAGGTTGCCGGATTTGACCTTGGGGTTCGCCCGATCGGCGACTGATCGATATCAATCACCTTATCTACCTGATCTAACCCTTCTATTTTTTTATGTTTTCCCGAATTGTTCTCGCGCGATTCAAATCACGTGCAAGCCTTTTATACAAAATTTCATTTACAAGAGAGCTTTTTCCCGAACCTGAAACTCCGGTAACACAAGTCATAACTCCAAGAGGAAATGACACATCGATATTTTTCAAGTTGTTTTCCCGGGCGCCGACCACCTTCAACCATCCCTTAGGCTGTCTGCGCTCTTGCGGAACCGGAATTTTGATCCTTCCCGATAAGTATGCGCCTGTAATCGAATTTTCATTTTTCATGATCTCTTTCGCATTTCCGACGGCAACAACCTCGCCTCCGTGTTCTCCCGCTCCCGGTCCTATATCTACAATATAATCCGCCTCCATCATTGTATCTTCGTCATGCTCTACGACTATCAGCGTATTTCCCAGATCACGAAGATGCTTTAATGTTCAAGAAGCTTGTCATTATCCCGCTGATGAAGTCCTATACTTGGCTCATCCAAAATATATGCTACTCCCACAAGACCCGATCCGATCTGCGTTGCCAGACGTATTCTCTGCGCCTCACCGCCTGAAAGTGTTCCGGTAGCGCGGGCCAACGTCAAGTAATCAAGTCCCACATCCATAAGAAATTTGATCCGAGCTCTGATTTCTTTCAAAATCTGCCCTCCGATGAGCATCTGTGTTTCTCCTAATACAAGCTCTTCAAGAAAATTTTGCAATTTTCCGATAGACATCGACGTTACTTCTGCAATATTTTTTCTCCGACGGTTACCGCCAAAGCTCCCGGTTTCAGACGTTGCCCGTGGCATGCCGAACACGGAGTTATGTTCATAAATGTCTCATATTCGGCTTTCATCGTCTCCGAACCGGTTTCTTTATATCTGCGCTCTACGTTTTTATCAACCCTTCAAACGCAACATCATAAACGCCTTCGCCTCTCTGGCCTTTATAAAATACTTTCACCTCTTTCCCGTTTGTGCCATGAAGAATAATATCATGAATCTTCTTCGGATATTTTTCAAACGGTGTGTCCAGATCAAATTGATACTCTCTGCACAGCGCCTGAAGTATCGCATGAGTAAAACTTGATTTGTCTGTACAAGACTGCCACCCTAATACCGCTATTGCACCTTCATTAATCGACAATGACGGATCCGGAATCATCAAATCCTCTGAAAACTCCATCTTATATCCTAATCCATAACATGTCGGACATGCCCCAAAGGGATTATTAAATGAAAAACTTCTTGGTTCGATCTCTTCGATACTGATCCCACAATCCGGACAGGAAAAGCTCTGACTGAAATTCAACATCTCCCCGCCGATCACATCTACACTGAGCAAACCTTCCGATAAATGCAGAACACTTTCCACAGAATCTGTTAACCTCTTCTCAATCCCCTGTTTTACGATCAATCGGTCAACAATAATCTCAATATTATGTTTCAAGTTCTTGTCAAGAATAATCTCTTCCGTCAATTCGTACATATTTCCGTCTACACGTACACGCACATATCCGCTTTTCTTTGCTTTTTCCAATAATTTTGCATGTGTTCCTTTCCGGCCTCTTACGACCGGAGCAAGAAGCTGGATTTTCGTTCCTTCCGGCATTGACATAATTCGATCAACCATCTGATCGACTGTTTGCTTTGAAATTGCTTTTCCACATTTAGGACAATGAGGAATTCCAACTCTCGCATATAATAGTCGGAAATAATCATAAATTTCAGTCACTGTTCCGACCGTAGATCTCGGATTGTGATTTGTCGACTTTTGATCAATGGAAATTGCAGGCGACAGTCCCTCTATGCTTTCCACATCCGGTTTCTCCATTTGCCCCAAAAACTGTCTTGCATAGGAAGATAATGATTCCATATATCTTCTCTGCCCTTCTGCATAAATCGTATCAAACGCGAGGGAAGATTTGCCCGAACCGCTCAATCCTGTAAGTACAACAAGTTCGTTCCGGGGAATGTCCACATCTATATTTTTAAGATTATTCTCATTCGCTCCCCTTATTTTGATATATTTCCGAACATCCATTTTCGTACTCATAATCCGTCTTTTTCCTCCCTGTAGTCATATTTTATTTTGTATTTTATCCTTCTATTTCATTCAACATTTTTTTTTTCAATTCTGTCAACTTATCCCGCAATTCTGCCGCGCTTTCAAAATTCAGTTCTGCCGCCGCTTTCTTCATCTGTTTTGTAAGATCGGCAATCAGCTTTTTAAGTTCTTTTACGCTCATAGATTCCGGATCTTTTTCCAGTTTCAGCTCCTCTGCCGCAACTTTTTTAGAAATACTGATCAGGTCGCGTACTGATTTTTGAATCGTCTTTGGTGTGATACCATGCTCTTCATTATATTTCATCTGAATCTCACGACGCCGTTTTGTTTCATCGATCGCCAGCTGCATAGATTCCGTTATCTTATCCGCATACATAATAACATGCCCTTGTGCATTACGCGCCGCACGTCCTATTGTCTGTATCAATGACGTTTCCGAACGCAAAAATCCTTCCTTATCCGCATCCAATATCGCTACAAGCGTAATTTCCGGAATATCCAGACCTTCTCGCAAAAGATTGATTCCCACAAGCACATCAAATACATCTAAACGCATATCACGAATAATCTCTGTACGTTCCAGTGTATCCACATCCGAATGCAAATATTTCACACGAATTCCCACCTCACGCATATAATCCGTCAAATCTTCTGCCATCCGCTTTGTCAGAGTTGTTACGAGAACTTTATTCTTTTGGGAAATTTCTTTGTTTATTTCCCCGATCAGATCGTCTATCTGACCTTCTACAGGACGCACGACAACTTCCGGATCGAGCAGTCCGGTCGGACGAATCACCTGTTCCACACGGAGAAGCTCATGTTCTTCTTCATATACTCCCGGTGTTGCAGATACAAATAACGCCTGGTTGATCTTGCTCTCAAATTCTTCAAAGTTCAGCGGACGGTTATCCTTCGCAGACGGAAGACGAAATCCATAATCTACCAAGGTAGATTTTCTTGATTGATCTCCGTGATACATACCTCCGATCTGAGGAATGGTTTTATGCGATTCATCAATCATAATAATAAAATCATCCGGGAAATAATCTATCAATGTATATGGCGCCTGCCCGGGACTAAGTCCTGCCAAGTGCCGCGAATAGTTTTCGATTCCGGAACAAAATCCGGTTTCTTTCAACATTTCAATATCAAAATTTGTTCTCTCTGCAATTCTCTGCGCTTCCAAAAGTTTATCTGCATGTTTAAACTCCTTCACACGCTCATCCAGTTCTTTTTCTATATCATTTACAGCACGCTTTATGTTTTCTTTATCCACCACATAATGTGACGCCGGGAAAATCGCCACATGTGACAATTCGTCTTTGACCTCTCCTGTCAAAATATCAATTTCCGTAATCCGCTCAACTTCATCTCCGAAAAATTCGATACGAATCGCCACATCGCTCTCATACGCCGGTATGATCTCCACCACATCGCCGCGAACACGGAAAGTTCCGCGGTGAAAATCCATGTCATTACGGTCATACTGGATTTCTATCAATTTTGCCATAACCTCGTCTCTGTCTTTTGTCATGCCCGGGCGTAAAGAAATCACCATATTCTGATAATCTACAGGACTTCCCAAACCATAAATACACGATACACTGGCAACTATGATCACGTCCCGCCGTTCCGTCAATGCCATTGTGGCAGATAAGCGAAGCTTGTCAATCTCATCATTGATGGAAGAGTCTTTGGCAATGTATGTGTCCGAGGACGGAACATAAGCTTCCGGCTGGTAATAGTCGTAGTAGGATACAAAGTATTCTACCGCATTATTCGGGAAGAATTCTTTGAATTCTCCATATAGCTGCGCAGCCAGCGTTTTGTTGTGTGCGATTATGAGTGTTGGTTTATTTAATTGTTGTATGACGTTTGCCATTGTGAACGTCTTGCCAGAGCCTGTAACTCCCAGTAAAGTCTGGCATTGGTTTCCTTCTTGAAAGCCTTTTACAAGCTGGTCGATGGCCTGCGGCTGGTCGCCGGTCGGAGCATATTCTGATACTAATTCAAAATGATCCATAATTTCTCCTTTACTTTATTTCGAATTTCGATTTCAAATTCAATTCCTTTACAATTAAACTTATTCTCTTTCTCTATAGTTGCTGTAATAAAAATTGCCTTATTAATGAGCAAAACAAATAGCTTGCGGCTGATCGCCGGTAAGGGCGTATTCCGATACTAATCCAAAATGTTCCATAGTGAAATTTTCTCTTACTATGTCTAATATCAACCCAAAAATCCGTACATAACTTTGTGTACTTTTCCCCATCACTACTATTATCATGGTAACATGCTATCATAATTGCCGATATAAATCAAGAATATATCGAACATACATTCCCTTTGACATACATATTTTTCTTTGTAAAAAGATGCAGGACATCGCTTGCATCTTTTTCTCTATTTTATTATTTAATAATAATCTATCGCATAATTCAAATATTCTTATATAGCACATCTCTAAAAAACTCTCCTCTGAACATTAGTGCATAACTATAACCGATTAATCCTAATCTTGAAATCAATCGACTATGCATCAATCTTTATTCTTTATCATATCTTGCGTAATAGACTGCAATAGATTTTGTATTTATCTCTACTCATTTTGAATCGTCCACTAAGCAGGACCACGCTCACTATTTCTTTATCGTTTCCTATTTTATAATCATAATGATTACAAATTTAGGCAGGAAATCACCCATTTATAAAGTTTTCAAGAATTCAGATTTACTCATAATAGTTGCTAAGTCTTTTAAATCTCCTATCTCAAATCTAATATTTTTTCTTTCTTCTAATTCATCTACAATTAAATATCTATATTCATTTTGATACGAGAAAATTTCCTTTCTCTTTATAAATGACAAATCATCAAGACTATTTGTCATCAAATCCATAATTTTCATTTCATCTTTAATGCTCTCATCTCGATAATATAAAACGTCTCTGCTATAGATCTGATATTTATTTTCTTTTGCCCCATTTTTTATTCTTTTTTATCAAATTCTAATTCATCCTCTATTTTTACAACATACTCTCCAAATTCAAACATCTCCTCTATTCTCGATGTACTATATTTGTTATTTAAATGATATAAACATAAGGCAAAATTCCTTTTCTGTTTATTAGCATCAATCGTAAAATTAACCCCTTTTCCTTGTGGCGTCTGATATTTTGTCGTATAATATTTACCTTCCATCTCATCATTTTTTCCAACACATTTTTCTTTTCAATATACAAATATTCTTTTAGCCGTCCAAATTGTACTATTCCTGATATAAAAGAATCCGCACCTTTTTATCTATAAATTTTAAAAATGCCATTGTTCTACCTTTCTGTATTTCCGATCTCTTTCATCTTCTTTATAGTCCCAACTTAAAAAATCACAAATTCCATTTGTTCGTCTAATATCATCTAATTCATTCCATCCCATTTTGTCCGCAAAATCCGTACCAAATATAAAGTCCTCATTTGCTTTACATACAGACTTCTTTATGTTGTTAATCATATTCCTTAACATAGTTCCTCCCCTTCCACAAACACCATTTTTTTCAACAATCCTGCCGCAGTTTTTTCCCCTCCCTGTAAGGCACTCTTTATCTCCAAAAACCAAAAACGAATCTTTTGCCCGAGACACCGCAACATTCATAAGATCCGGTGCTCTGTTAATAAAATAACACCCATCTTCACTTCCATACACACTGGAAAACAAAATGACTTTTCGCTCCGCCCCTTGAAACGTATGTACAGTTCCAACATCAATAAACTTTGAATACTCCGGAAGTCTACGTTTTATAAGATTCTTTATCAAAAAACTTTGGCTCTTAAAAGGCGTGATAATCCCCAATACTCCTCTCTCCTCAATGCCATCTTTGTCGCTGTAGCATAATAAAATTTTTTCATATTTTTCTGCAGCCACATTATAATAGCCTCAGCTTCTTCTCTGTTTCGTCTGCTTCCTCCGTATTTCTCTGATTTTGCGGTGGTAACCTGTCTGAATCCCATTACCGGAAGAAGCCCTCTTAATTCATTGTACTCAGCTGCATAAAAGGCCCCTCTTAGGTTCCAATTTCCCTCATATACCAGTTTGTTACAATATGTAATTATTTCATTATAACACCGGCGATGTTCACTTAAAAATAGCCCTCTTTTATATTTATTAAATTCACAGGATAGTGCAGCCATTTTCATAATACTGGATTGAGAACAATTTAAACCATTTTCTTCAAGCATACCGTATTCACCTTTATTTGCAATTACACCATTACTGATTGCCATTGCAATATCAAGAGCTCTTGCAGTTCCCCCATACGGGCGGTATTTGTTCTTCATCCCCTACAATAACTGCTTTTTTAGCTAAGGAAAACGATGCGGCAGCAATCTCCGGAGATGTCTGTCCCGCTTCATCTACGACTAATAAATCTATATAGTTACACATAAAATAGTTCTTTTTATCATTTCCGTCATATGCCCAAAACTGTTTTGGAAGCATAAAAAATGTCATAACCATACACGGTGATATCATAGCAATCCGATGATACATATCATCCAGTATATTTTTAAATGTTTTTCCTTTTTGCTTCTCACTGACCGGATTATCTTCCTTCAACCAACGACTCTCATAATAATGTACTGCCAGCCAAAATTCTGCATATCTTACCCGATCCAATACATCGTTCAATTTACACAAGTCGAATTCATTTAACACACTGTCCTCCGGAACTGCAACATTATATTTTTCAAAGTTTTGATATCCTTCTTTTAAATGTTCCATCTTTATATCTATTTCTTTTTTTGACTTTTTAATTTTTCTATTTTATCGTCTATACAAAGCTTCTGTTCCTGCAACTGACTTTTTGCAAATCATTATCACATATTTTCTGCATATAAACTTTTTCTATCTCATCTATTGACATATCACGTCTTAAAAGGATAATTCCGCTTGATTTACAAAAGGAAAATGACCATCTTTGTATCTTGCTTTTAAAACAGAAAAACTTTTTTAATAATCGTACATACCACGGAAATTGCTGATAAGCTTTTTCGCCATTCCTGCATCCTATTTAAAAACCATTGTGTAGTTTCCTGAATTTTTTCTATTTGATTTTGCAAATCATTTCTAATCGCTTCTTCTTTCCGTATGTTCTGCATTATCCTTTCTACATATGCTCCATACGATTCCCTACCGAGAACGCTTTTTATATTATCTAACATAGAGATACAATTTATTCTGTCTTTATTTACTTTCTCCAATTCCTTCCACAATATTTCTTCACATAACGCAAAATCAATACTTGCTGTCTCTCTTCGAAAATATTGATGAAATTCTTGTTTAAATAACCTTCCTGAGGAACGTCTATTTTCTTTTGACTCAAGTTCATCTACAAATCCACCCCCGCGTACCGTCGTATACTGATATCGTTTTGGGCAGCTTCCTTTACTTTCCCATTGGAGGGAAAATAAACTGCAAAGCTATCTGTTCCAGTAATCCACTTATGTTCTAAATTAGAAATCCCAATCTCTGAAATCTGTCCAAAAGAATCAATAATATTTGTAACCGCCTGATTATTAGTGGATGCTGCAACAATAATCGGTGGCCCTTTCCCTCTTCAATGCAGATTTTACATACATGTCTGCCACTACAGACTGCAAAAAGTAGTCTTTCCTGTTCCCGGAGGTCCACTGACTGCCAAAAGATTTCCTTCTTTTATTTCTCCAAAATGGTTCATTGCCTCACGCTGAGATGGTGACAATGGATATGCCCCTCCCATTTGTCCGACATGAGCTTTCATTTTACTTATATCAGTATTTTTATCAGCGGTTTTGAGGGCTCTATCTTTCCATTCGTTATTTTATCATACAAGGAATTAACAGTTCCCTTTATCAACGCATTATACAACTGCAAAATATAAAAAGAAGCATTAACTGTCGAATCCTGAAACAAATAATATCTGCCATCTGCTTTAAACAGTTCATTTCCATTTCTAATGTAGTTACTTTTAAATGGTATCTCTGCAACAAATTCATAGAGTTTGATCGCATATGCTAAATAATCCTGCCACGAATCCAACTGATATCTTTCGTTCGTAGTATGCTCCAAAAATTCATCATATTTCTCACCATCTCCTACAGCAAGCAAAGGATCCTCCATAGGTCTTAAATACTCCCGCGGTATCCAAGGTATTTTCCTTCAACCGGCATACATAACTTTCCGGTACGGGTTACGCATAACGGCAAAAAGAAAAATGAAGTCATCTCTTCTATATTGTCTTCCATCTTTCCGCCATCCCGGAATTCCGTTGCTAATGTCTTTAATGCAATAATTACATTTTTATCTTTAATTTTTCTTCATCATTATCGCTCTCTGCATCATACTCCATCTTCCATATATTAAAATTATTCTCTTCACTTAACTTTCCAGATAATAATTCCCCTTCTGTAACTACAAAAAAACGCTCTTTTTATAGTTTACGGTGCCTTGCATACTTGCTGCCACAGCATTTCTGAAATATCGTGTAACACTTTTCATTTTGAATCTTCTCCTACTATAATTAATCCCTATTGGAGGGTTATCATCTTCCGTGTTTTCTTCAGTTGCAAAACACCCCAAATCTTACCTCTTCGTTCTACTTATCTTTCCTAATCTTTTGCCTATTATATCACTTTTTCCATGCTTACATAACTGTCATTGTGTAAAATGCGTATCATCTTTTGCAGCTCCTGTTATATCTGTTCAGATTTTTTAAGTCATTTTTCTCCGTCATTTCATAATGTTTTCTCATTTTATCCAATAAATTACGTTTTGCCATGAACTACACATACGGGACTAGATTACTGCCAGAATCATGTATACAATCTGAGTGATAATCCAGATTTCCCACAAAAAACCGACTGGATTTATCCAATTGGCTATTTTACATAATATTTTATTCTGCCGCATAAATTGACAAGTTTTCTATTCCCATCTATAATGTTTATATTACAATCGTAAGATTTAAAAGGAGAGAACTTATGAGCACATTCCCGCAGATTTCCGAAGCAGAATTTGAGGTCATGAAGATCGTATGGAAATACGCACCTATCAACACAAATGAAATTACCGAAAAGTTATTGCCTACTACAAACTGGAGTCCTAAAACAATTCAAACTTTAATCAAACGCCTTGTGACCAAAGGCGCGCTCACATACGAAAAACAAAGTCGTGTATTTGTTTATACTCCTGCAGTAAAAGAAGATGAATACATCAGACAACAAAGTTCTTCTTTTCTGAACCGTTATTATGATGGCAATATTACAGCTATGGTATCTTCCTATATAGAAAATGACAAATTATCAAAATCGGAATTAGATACACTCCGAACTCTTCTTTTACAGAAACAGGAAAAAGGAGGAGAATAATATGTCTGATTTCATGATTCGCTTTCTTATCTGCAACATATTATTTTGCGGCATCATCAGTATCCTTTTGCTTATGAAACATATTTTAAAAAATTGTCTGTCAAGCCGGATGCAGTATAACTTATGGTTTCTGTTGCTTGGACTTTTAACAGTTCCATTCTTACCTTCTCATTTTTTCAAGTTTTCAGAACTATTTTTCGGTTTCACGAACTTAAAGTTTCTTCCTTCTGCCGCCACAAAAAACGCCTCGGCTCCACCACTTCACACGAACATCGCAGGCGCAAAAGATTGGATGGATGACTTTGCGCTCTCCGTAAACGAAGCATCCTCATCCGCAATCGGTTATCTGCTATTTACTCTTTGGATTTTGGGTATTATCATTATGATAATATTAGCAATCCGATCTGCTCTGTTCCTGCATTCATTAAAAAAATCTGCATCACCTCTTGAAGATCAGGATGTTCAAAAATTATATCGACGCTGCCTAAATGACACAAATATTACAAAAAGTATACCCGTATACAGCGCTGCTTATCTAAAATCTCCTGTTATTGCAGGATTTTGGAAACCGTGCATCTTTCTTCCCGTTCACCTGATATCGGATAAAAATGAAACAGATATCCGGTATATGTTGTTGCATGAACTTCAGCACTATAAACACAAAGACGGATTTATCAACTATTTGATAAACCTCGCCGGAATGATATATTGGTTCAATCCGTTCGTCTGGTACGCACTGAAAGAAATGCGCGGCGACAGGGAAATTGCCTGTGATAGTTCTGTTTTAAACCTGCTGAAATCCGACGATTATGTAACTTATGGAAATACGCTGATTAACTTTGCCGAAAAGATTTCTCTGACTCCATTTCCCTTTTCCTCCGGCATCGGAGGAAATATGAAGCAGATGAAGCGAAGAATCCTAAATATTGCTTCTTATGAAAAACCGACATTACAAAAAAACTGAAAAGCTTCATTGCTTTTCTGATGATATCTATTCTCCTTTTCGGACTTACACCGTTTGTCTCTACCTATGCGACAGATGAAAAGCAATATCAGTGGAACACAACTTCAAAGAATTGTTCTGAAATAGACCTTCGTAATTATTTCGGAAAATATGAAGGTAGTTTTGTATTATATGACTTAAAAAGAGATGTCTGGAAAATACACAATATAGACCGAGCTGTCTTACGAGTTGCTCCAAACTCCACCTACAAAATATATGATGCTTTGTTTGGATTAGAAGAAGGTGTCATCACCCCTGCAAATTCCTTGATCAAATGGAACGGGAAAAACTATCCTTTTGAAGCGTGGAACACCGATCAAACATTACAATCAGCTATGGGAGCTTCCGTCAACTGGTATTTTCAGACTATTGATGAACGGCTTGGAGCCGACTCTATTCAGAAATACCTTCACCAAATCGGATATGGAAATGAGAATTTAAGCGGTAATCTTTCTTCCTATTGGTTGAATTCCTCCCTGAAGATTTCCCCGATAGAACAGGTCGAGCTTTTAGTCAAACTGCATAATAACCGCTTCGGATTCTCCTTAGAAAACACCGGGACTGTAAAGAACGCCCTCCACATCTCCTCCTCTGCTTTCGGTGACCTCTACGGAAAAACCGGAACAGGACGAGTAAACGGACAAGATGTCAACGGTTGGTTTATCGGCTTTGTAGAAAATGCAGATAATACTTATTTTTTTGCTTCCAATATTCAGTATCAAAAACACGCCACCGGTAAAAAGGCTTCAGAAATCACCTTATCTGTTTTGTCGGACTTAAATATATGGAGATAAACTAATTATCTCCATACAACTCTTCCCACTCTGTTCTTGTCAAGCGCGGTACGTGCCATCTAATCTCCGGATTGTTTATCGGCTCGATAATCCGATTTCCCACATACTGTATACCTCCATCTTTCGTATCGCGCACAGTTACTTCATGGATGTACGCTTTTGATACCCCTCTATAAGGAAAAACAGCCTGTACCTTCAATGTCAAAGTTCCGTCATCATTATTCACATATCCAATAACTTCCGGATACGGATATTCCGGATATTCTGTTTCTTCAAGCCCTCTCGGTTTGTATTCATAGACTTCTTCACACGGATAATAAACTGTCTTCGACTGCAACACTTCACTGCTGATTTTGAATTTAGATTTGATAACCGGTTCAAATTTTTCTTTTGAAATTAAATATACCGCGCTTGTTCCCATTGCATTTCCAAAAGTAAACTCTCCGTTCGCCGTATGATTTTCCTGATAAAACAAATCAAACATATCATAAAAATCTAGCTCTGCGACCTCTTCTTCACTCCAGTCTGTCAGAAACATATTATTACGTTCATATCCGATCGGAAGTATATATTTACGGTTTAGTTCTCTGCATGTTTCATCTAATGACAGTACCCTATATGCCATATATTCCATAATCTCATTTCTCGTAACTTCATAAGATCCTTCAAAGGCTAACCGACCGGAAAACATCAAATGTCCGTCTTCTGTATATTCCCATGATTCTGTCCTGTATATATCTTCTGAAGATTGCTTTAATTTACCATTCTCATAAATACAATAACTTCTGATCATATTTACAATTCCGTCATGTGTCTCCATATTCCGAATGATGCAGCTCCCTCCCTTTGCAACTTCTACAACGGTCATGCGTCCATTTTTCTTTGCTTCTGCCTTTTCACTAAACTGTATGAGTTTTTCATACTCTGTCATGTTGACCTGATTTTCGCTGTCAACTGCCGTAAAACCTTTCTCTCTAATTCTTTAATAAGATCTCGGATCATTTCCAAATCATCCAGTTTACCTTCTTTTTTCAGCTTTCGCATAAGTCTTACTGCAAATTTCCAGTATTTCTTCTGCTTCTTTTTCTTCTGATTTACTTCGTTTCATTACTGTTTTATCCGCATTTTCACTTTCCTGCCGTACTGATTGAATGTCTGTGTTTCCCGAATCTTTTTTACAAAAAACTGCACCCGGACAAATTCATTGCCAACATGATTCCGCTCACCACAACTCCTCTTTTCCAAATTCCTTTTCTTTTCAAACTATCGTCCTCTCTTTTTATTACACTTGTAAGATTTTAATCGAAAAATTTTTGTTAACGAATATTTTTCATTCATAAATATTACACCTGTAATATTTAAAAGTCAAGTCAATTTGTTCAAAGAAATCTTTATAAATGTTAGCAACATTTTGTTGCTTTTATGATATATTCTTTGTTAAGTTGCATATAAATCCATTTACAGGAAAAATTGGTATAATAAAAAGATATTTAAACAAATTTCAGATTTCTTATAAATGGAGGTGTCTTCGTGTCTAATATTCAGCTGGCAGCCAATCTTCAACGGCTTAGAAAAGATCATCATTTTACACAAACTCAATTTAGTAAAAAATTGAATATTTCAAGACAGGCGTACTCTAATTATGAAACAGGAAAACGGATTCCCGATTTGGATATCATTATCCGCATTGCAAATATTTATCATATTTCTCTCGAAAATTTGCTTACGCAGACTTGTTCAAAAGATGGTCTTATCAATGAAACTTCCGGTCCGTATTTCACAGGAATGGTTGTTGACAGTGCAGACACTATTTATTTGACAAGAGAAGAAATTGATTTGATCACACATTATCGAAATGCCGATGCTGACGAACGCAAGCTGACACAAAAAGTACTGGGATTTTAACCTTATAATTATAAATACAAAGAGCGCTGCAAAACAGACGGATACTCGTCTATAAAACAGCGCCTTTTTTGTAACGGCGATAAGCCAAAATCGGACTTGCCCAAGACCTTGGACCTCGGTGGCCGCTTGTAATCCCAGAATGTACCTTTTGGCACTTCCAGTAATTTCCTGTCAAAAAATAAAGAGCCCCGCAAAATAACTGAATTGAATCTGTGAACTGCTTCTCGTTATTTTGCGGTACTCTCTTTCACGGCATAATCATACGCTCATTTCATATAAGCTTCTTTTCTGCTCACTATATTTATTTCATTTTGTTTCTGTTTATTTTTATCCGTATTATCTTTTTCTCTTCCACTCTTTCAATCCGAATACCGATGCGGTCACAATAAACGCAGCTATTGCCGTAAATGCATACTGCCATATATTTGTATAATCTCCGGTCTTTACAGCCGTTCCTTCATCCGGTACTTTATCTGGATTTTCTTCATCTTTTTCCTTGCGAAGGCGCTTGATCCGGCTGCCTATTATTAATCACATCAACCGCAGTATCTTTACTTAACACGCCTTCTGCATTATCTTTCTTTCCATTATAAGTTGTTATGTATCGATCTTTGTTCGCTTCATTTTCTGTCACAACGTATGCTGCATTCAGCGGAAGACTTTGAAATGTTATTTGTTGTCCGTGCAAAAGTGATATTTCTGCTCTGCCATCAACAAATGTAAGTGTCCCGTCAGCGGGTTTTTCTGCTTCTTTCTCAAACTCCGGTTTAACGCTTCCACTATAGTGATACGTTCCGTTTATCGGTTTACCTGTTTCATCTTTTAATTGTATCGTAAATGTAAATGGTTTTGTTTTTATCTCCGTTTTTCCCTGTAACAATTTTGCTCAAAGACAAATCAGGATATTTCGTATTCGTAAATAAGACGGCGCCGTTACTGTCTGTCCGTCTTTCAATGAAAATTGTGCAATGCCGTCATGAAATTCTAAATCTCCGTATAATCCGTTTATCTTTGTATGGTACGGAAAACGAATTTCAAATTGAAACTCTTCCTGACAATTTTTCTCGCCGACTACTTTTTTGGTAATAGACAAACTGCCCACTTCATCAACACCTACAGGAACTTCTGCTGATACTGTCGTATTGCGAATAACCGCTCCAACCATATTTTGAAACTTTTTCCCATGTACTTCTACATCACCCATAGGAGCATATTGCTTAAAATCTTTCATCCAGACAAATTCTGCTTTAATTGTAAACGTATCTTCGATTGTCGGCTGATGATCTGAAACTAATTCGTACTCTTCATTTCCATATACATATGTTATATTATCACATAATGCACTCATACCTTTCGGCAACTCTAAGCGGTATAGCCCATTGTATTCTACCGGCTCGATTATTTTCAAAGCACCGCTGTGCCAGTAACCGTCTTTCGGATTATATGTAAATTTTAAATCTCCTGTTAAATGCACATCTTTAAGAGATGGTTCATAATTCAATAAACCTCCTCTTTCTGAATAAACATACAAAACCTGCGCCAATGCATCATGTTCCAAATCATTCATATTATTATCTTCAATATTGTATTGATGTAATAATCTCCAGACCGCATCTTGCGTAGCATTATACGCCTGTTCTTCTGTAACGAAATACGAATCAGAATACATGATTGCAAAATTTTGTAATGGCGTTGTTCCTTCCGCTTCATATAACATACAAAAAACTGCTTTATAAAACGGCATCGCTGTAATATCTGAGTATGTTACTCCATTCGATGTTTGTCCATCCGGATAAAGTTTTGCAACTGCATTCATAAATCTTCTCAACTCATCCAAATGTTCCGTATCATTTGTTTCCCAATCTTTATAAGTAAAAGAATGGTGACCTAAATACGGAAACGCTGTCTGAAGCACCGGTGTCGGAATCAGCATTTCATTAAACTGACTTTCTGTAGGAGTATGCAGCTCTGAATTATCCACAATTTTATAAAGCCGTTCCCCGTTATACGGATATCCCGCGTAGAGCAGTTTTGACAATCTGCGCATACATTCCTTATAATCAGCCTCAGAATCAAACTTGCCCGGAGTCAAATAGCCTTCTGTATATTCCGGACCTGCACATCTCCCATATCTTCCGTATGATGCGGCCAATGGCGTTCATTATTCATACAAAACAACGTGATTTTTTCACCTGGATACGCCGGATCTTCTATGTAATGAATTCCGCCTTCAAAAATAATAGGAAGTCCTTTTTCGCTCAATGTCATTTCTTCTTTTTCAGAAGGTATGTATTCTCTGTTTTCCTGTAATGAGTTTTTTCAGCCTCTGTCGGAATCGTGCCTGTAAAATCAGGCGTTTCAGCAAATACATATACGGAAAAAGACAAAATCATCGTAAAATCAAAAGCAGCGAAACGGCAGAAGAAACAAACTTCCTATGTTTTCTGTGTTGTTTTAATTTCATGTCGTATTATCCTTTCTGCATGTTGCTATATAATTCATCAAATCACTTGTATAAACAAGTTTATATTCTTCTACCCTCCTCTCACCCCGTAAATTGGGACATAAAAACGTACAAACTAATCTTTTACATCAATATGCGCGAGCCACTCTATGCGGGCACACCAGCCTGTCCCTTCTTAATTATTTTTAATGATAATGATGTATTATATTGGAAACAGAATGTTTTTTCAATACTTCTAAAATTTTTTCAACTTAAATTTTTCCTTACTTCTGCCTTTTCACCAAACCGTATCAATTTTTCATACTCTGATTTCGCATCTTTTAATCACCAGAAACGTCCGGCAGCCAAATACAAATACTTAGTTTTCCATTCTTATATTGGGCAGATATTGTTCCTTTCATCTGTTCGATCAGTATTCTTGAAATAGACAAACCAAGACCCGTTGACTTTCTTGCATTTTCAACTGTATAAAACCGATCAAACAGCTTTTTAACATCCACTTCACTTAAATCTGAAGCAGTATTTGAAAAGGTAATCTCCCCTGTATCGTTCAAAGTGATATTCAAATCACCGTCGCTATACTTAATTGCGTTATTGAGAAGATTTGAGAAAATACGGGAAAGAGCTGCCCTGTTAACTTTACGAAACACCTTATTCTCCGGCATAGAAATATTCGGCGTTATGTTTCGTTCCTGCAAAACTGCATAAAAACCTAATATACTTTCTTCCAAAACACTGTTTACCGAAACAAATTCTACATCGTTATCGTATTCGGGGATGTTACAACAGAATAACAGAAAAGTTCTTCTGTAAGCTGCCTTAATACTTCGGTACGATTTCTGATAACTTTAATATAACGCTCTGCTTCTTCACTTTTTTCCGCATTATCAAGCAAATCCAGATAACCGCTGATTGCCGTAAGAGGAGTCCGCAAATCATGTGAAATATTAGTAACGGCGTTTTTTAATTCTAAATCCCCCTGCTGAAAACGATGCCGCTCTTTGCGTAATTTACGAAGCTCTGTATTTAATCGCTTTGCAAAACCGCACATGATTTTATTTCGATGTGAAATATCAATGAGCGTATTAGTTTCAGTCATTAACCGCTCAGTAAATTGCGCTTCTATTTCTCGTACAGTTTTGTGTACGAAAAATAGTTTAATAACCAGAGAAAAATAATAATCAGCAAAATACCGATCACAACTAATAACCAAAATTCCATATATAATGCTCCTACTTTAATTCTTTCTTTTTGAAAAAGAACATTCCCGCACTTGTTGTCAAAACGACAATGACCAATGAATAAACAGGCAGCAACGATAGATTTTCAGTTTCCAAAGAAGTACACTGTACTACTTGACCTCCCGGAAGAAAATCATAAAAAAGAATTGAACGGTTTTTCGTCCGCCTCCATCAAGGAACTTAGGATTGGGCAGTTCCTGATATTCCTGTCCATTGTCTGTCATGACCAAAGCCATGTTTGTTTCGGGTTCACTCAACATCTTATGTAATTGCGCTCCGATAATCAGAAACAAAAACGCTGTCAAAATGCAAATTACAGCCGTAACCGCTTTATTATTATTTAACATGGAAATCAAAGTAAAAATTGATGAAAATACAATCGCAGTCATCAGTACGGTTACTGCAAACAACAAAACTATTTTTATGTCCATTTCAAAAAAAGCCGAGAAGCGGTATCCCGATGCAAAGATACGGAATAAAAATGCCATACACATAACAACGCTTACCAAAGAGCATGTAATAAAATTTGACAAATAAACAGCGCCTCTTTTTTTTGACCGATAATTATCTTATTTCGGATCGTTCCTTCACTATATTCTGTACCAATGAACAAGCTGCAAAACACAGCCATTACAATGCCGATAAAAAGAGCACACCCAAAAAAGCCGTTGTCAATACGATTGATTGTCTGAGTCTGCCTCATATCCATATATCTCATCACCGGAAAAAATATTCCTGCTGCCAACATGAAAACCAGACCGCTCCAAAAGAATTTATCTTTTTTAAACGGATAAAATTTGCTGATAACAACTTACTCATTGTCTTTACCTCCTACTAAACCGACATAATAACTTTCCAAACTTTCATCTCGTTCCTGCATAGAAATAACTTCACAATTCTCTTTTGACAAGGCCAAAGTGAGTTTGGAAATATTAATTTTTGCAAATATGTCAGCTACATTGTCAGAGATAATGTTGTAGTCCGTTTTCATTTCGTCCAAAACACGGACAAGCGCTTTTACATTCGTCACTTCGATTCGCACACATTTACGACAAGACTCTTCTAATTCTTCCGCACTGATTTCCTTAACCATTCTTCCGTTATCAATAAAACCATAATGTGTCGCAAGACGGGACAGCTCATCAAGAATATGGCTTGAAATCAATACAGTTATTTGATACTCCCGGTTCAGTTTTAAAATCAACTCACGCATCTCGATAATACCTTGTGGATCAAGACCATTCACAGGTTCATCCAACACTAAAAATCAGGATCGCCCGCTAAAGCAACAGCGATTCCCAACCTTTGTTTCATACCAAGAGAAAAGTTTTTTAGCCTTTTTTTTTCCTGTATTTTCAAGCCCTACTAATTTTAACAGATCGGGAATACTGTCGTAAGAAGGAATTCCGAGAATCCGGTACTGCTCTTTCAAGTTGTCAACCGCTGTTAACTCCAAATAAATAGACGGTGTTTCAACTACAGCCCCCATCCTCCTGCGGGCTTTTAAAATTCCCTTTTCCGAATTTTTTAATCCGTATAAAACATAATTCCCGGACTCAGGCTTTTGCAGCCCGCAAATCAGCCGAATTAAAGTTGTCTTTCCTGCGCCGTTTTTACCGACAAAGCCATAGATCGCTCCTTTCGGAACATTCATAGTAAGTCCATTTAACGCTTTAAAATTCTTATAATTTTTACATAAAGCGTTTGTCTTAAGAACATATTCCATAAGTCTTACCTCCTGTACTTGATGCTGTCATTCTATCGCAAAACAGTTCAGAAAACGGTTAAGAAAATAGTTCAGAAACAGTGGAGATTTATTCTTCTTTCATTTTAAAGCCGATTCCCCAAACTGCTTCAATGTACTCTTTTCCATTTACAGCACGAAGTTTTTTTGCGAAGGTTGCTTATATGTGTCTTTAGTGAACTTTCCGTACAATCCGGTGTATCTTCACTGATATGATCAAGCAGATGCGATTTGGAAACAACTTGTGTCTGATTCTGCATTAAAAGTTTCAAAATCGCATACTCTGTTCTCGTCAATTTAATTTCTACATCCTTTATTTGTGCTATGTGCGTATCAATATTGAGTTTTATTTCTTCAAAAGTCAAAATTTCCGACTTAGCAAAGCTATCAAAAGTACGAAGATGTACCGCTATCCGAGCTAATAATTCCCTTGTATAAAAAGGTTTTGTCATATAATCAACCGCTCCGCCGAGCAAAAGAGCAACTTTGTTGTCTACATCAACTTTTGCACTCATAATAATAACAGGAATCCCTTTAATATGCGGCAAAACTTCTTCTCCGCTCAACCCCGGCAGCATTAAATCAAGAAGTACAAGATCGGGCTTTACCTGAGAAAGCAAAAGTACAGCTTCCGTTCCCGAGTATGCACGAATAACACCATAACCTTCGTTAGTAAGAGTTTCTTCCAATACATTTCCTATATGTAAATCATCATCAATAACCAATATATTTTTCAAAATTCACGCTCCCATCATAGCTCGATCAATAATTTATGAAAACTTAAAATTATTGCCAGATCTTATCTCCGTTATAGTGTTTCTTATGGACTTACAATCGATGTTCGATCACTTAGTTGATATCACTGAACCGATCTGCCAACATATTGATTCTAACCTTGCTTCCATGAGTATCTTTGATACTTCTGGAATTGAGGCATGGGTAACAGAAAATAATCCGAAATACGCGAACCGTATCATAAAACAGTTAAAGGCCTTTGCAAAGGCTCACAACTTTGATAAAAACTTTGATCCTTAAATAATTGACATCTTCACCTAATCTTGCATACAGACCTTTTGACAGCTTACTGTCTGTATTGCCTTTCTTTTACTTGTTTTTTATTACCTGCTGATATAGCCCCAACGATTGCCCCGGCTGAAGCGAACAATAAACCACATATTAAACTCACACAGCGTTACCCCATCCCCACTTCCACGGTAACTTATCCATTTTATTTTTCGTAAAAACACAACTACATTTCCATCAAATAATCCCGCAACCCCGCATAGAATCAGGGTTTCCGCGTGAGAAGCACGGCGGTTTCAACATGCACAGTCTCACAAAATTGATCCACTGCCGTCATTTTTTCAACCGTATACCCTCTCTGCTGTATCAACTCTAAATCCCGCGCCAAGCTTGTCATTTTACATGAAATATATACGATACGATCCACTCCATAATCCAAGATCTTCGGTAATGCCTTCGGATGGATTCCATCTCTTGGCGGATCTAATATGATCACATCCGGTTTCTCCTTTATATCATCAAGCACTTCAAACACATCCCCGGCAATAAACTCACAATTAGAAAGTCCGTTCCTTTCTGCATTCTCTTTTGCCGCTTCCACTGCTTCTTCTACAATTTCTACGCCAATCACTTTTTTTTGCCACAGGAGCAAGCACCTGACTGATCGTGCCTGTTCCGCTGAACAGATCAAACACCGTCAGAGAATGGATATCGCCTATGTATTCGCGCACTGTTTCATAAAGCACTTCCGCCCCCTTTGTATTTGGCTGAAAGAAGGAGAACGGTGTGATCTTAAATTGTAATCCGAGCAGTTTTTCATAAAAGAAATCCTGTCCATATAAAACCCTCGTCTCATCGCTTTTTACAACATCTGACAAAGAATCATTCAAAATATGAAGAATACCTACGATTTTCCCTTCAAGCGGAAGCTGTAAAAGCTGTTCTGTCAGTTCTGATAAGTCATGTTCTTCCTGCGTTGTTGTGACAAGATTGACAAGGATCTCTCCTGTCGTATCTCCCCGTCTTAAAAGTAAATGTCTTAAATATCCGACATGCTGCATCTTTTTATCATAACTGACTTTCCGCTCTTTAAAATACTCTAATACGCACACGAGAATTTTATTCATATCTTTATGCACGAGTTTACAGTCGGATGCGGTCAGCACATCATAAGTACTTCCTTTTTTATGAAGTCCGAGCGACAAAGGACCATCTTTATATTCATCTCCGAATGAGAATTCCATCTTATTTCTATATGCAAATTCTTTCGGACTTGCCTTCACACCTTCAAACAAATACTCGCCGTCCACAGCTTCATCCATAATTCTTCGGATCTGTCCTTCTTTCATTTTCATCTGTTCTTCATACGGCATTGTCTGATACATGCATCCGCCGCATGCCGGAAAAATACTGCATACAGGTTTCCTCGTTTCAAGAGAGGAATTTTCCAGAACTTCTAACAGCCTGCCTTCTGCATTCCCTTTTTTAAATTTATTTATAATGAATCGCACTTTTTGCCCCGGTACTGCATTTTTTACAGTCACATATCTGGCATCTTTACCTTCTTCTTCAACTTTCACAAGTCCTTTATTCGGAAAATCTACTCTTTCAATTATTCCTTCAAAAATCTGCCCTTTCTTCATAAGCTTTTCCTTTCATAATAATTTTTCTTTTTAACACAGCAGAAAATTACCGCATTAACTCTTACTCTTTTATCAATTTTTCTGTTAACTTTTATGTCAATCCTTCATCCATATATCATTGCAAAGCAGACACCTTTTCAACTGCAAAACAGGCAGGGTGCAGTTTCATCCACACTCTGCCTGTATATTCTGTTTTACTTTTTGCAAACAGTTTCTTACACCTGATCGTCTTCGCTGAAATAATCATCGAAGTCATCGTCAAAATCATCTTCAAACTCTTCCAAATAATCCGGTGTAAAGAAACGATACACTGCGTAAGCGATTCCTGCAACTGCTGCCACTGCTCCAATAATTGCCAATACCCAGATCACTTTATTTTTCTGACTTTCCGCCTCTTTTTTTGTGCAGCAGATCATTCAGTTTTGTCTCGGCGATAAATTCTTCTACTTTGCTCATAATCTACGTCCTTTCTCTGTTCTGAAAAACAGTCTTTACTTTCTCAATATTATAACACTAACCGCTTTATATTACTACTGATTTTGAGCAAATTCTAAACAGTAATTTTAAGCCCAGTAATTTTGAGCAAGCTCTAAACACTAATTTTAATAATTCTAATAAGCAATCTTTAAATAAATTTCTAAAGCAATTTCTCAAATAGAACAATTCAGCTGCTGCATCCTTGATCGGTCGTTTTTAATGTCTTCGTTTTTTTCGTTTCCAAGTAGCATATAAAATACAGACAGACGCCGACATAATCAAAATCGTTTGCTTCATATATACCTTATTATCTCCGGTTTTTACCGTAACTTCTTCTTTTTCAAAATAGATACTGTCTGTTCCTGATTTCTCAGATCTCGATGTGCATCAATCAAACAATCACCGAGATACAATACTTCAAAAACTACAATTCTTTTCCCCGAAATTTTCTTGAATCAACATCAAATTCCATTGTAATCCCGTCTTTTGCGTCTTTCCCTTTAAATGTTTTTTCTGATGTTACCGGTTTCCCGTCCTGAAGCAGTTCTTTTCCTGTATCTGCATCCATCAATATGCCTTTCATCGTATAAGATGCATTTGCTTCCATATATTTAAAATTGACTGTATCGCAGATAATATGTTCCTCTCCTGCAATAATTTCTTTTGCCTTGCTTTCTTTCCAAACGGCGTGTGTATCCGTGATCCGTGTATGATGATTTTCAATCTCCAGAATTTTTTCCTGTTCTCCTTCTACTGTTCCGTCTTCCCTGATCTGAAACTCCCACACTTCTTCATTTTTTATATATCCTGTCAAAGGTTCAGACTCATAAAGACAGTAGACTCCCGGACGCAGATAAGAAAGATGTATTTCTCCATTTTCATCTGTAATATACGTTGTGTTCTCTTCACTGGGATCTTCCTCTTCTGCATCGGATTCTTCGTTTATTTCCGATATTTTTTCCCGCAGTTCAAATTTCACACCAGAAAGTGCTTTCTTTGTTTCCCCATCTGATTTTCGGATAACTACAGACGTAGGCTTATTTAGTATTTCCGTCTCTTTTGTCACAACCGGTACGTCCTGACCTTCGTACTCTAATTCGATCTCAACGCTCTTTTCCGGCAAAATATAACCTTCTGCCTGCTTTGTCTCTGTGATCTCATACGTTCCAAGATACAATTCTTCCGACCATGCTTTCCCGCTTTGGTCTGTCACTAATGATCCGACTACTGTTCCTTTTTCCACACGAACAGTTCCGTCAGGAGTACAAATATCTTCTGCTGCCTTTATCTCAAATTTTACTCCTGAGATTCCTTTTCCTGTTACAGAATCATTTTTTTGAATATAAATGCGCCCTTTCGCCGGTCTGTCTTTCGACTCAACAATAAAAGGTTTCTCCCAGTCATGATTTTCTATAATTGTAAATGGAATTAATCCATCTTCTATAAGATAACCTGGGGGCGCTTCCACCTCCTGAAAATAATAATTTCCGGCAGGAAGTTTCTCAGGCAAAACAAAACTTCCGTTTTCGTCTGTTTTAAACAGATCGTAAACTGATTCATTCGGGTAATGTGTCGTCATCGTAATCGGTTTTTATCTTTGTCCAAAAGCCGAAACACCGCTCCTGCAACAGGAATTATTTTTTCTGTCTCGCTATCTTTTTTCACGAGCTTTACCGGAGAAAATATTTTCTTATTTTCTAATATGTAATATAGCGTTTTCGCATCTTCTTCTATTGTAATCTCAAAATCTCCTACCGGAGTCAACCCTTCCGGCGCCTTTTTTTCGCTCACAATATATGTATCATATACAAGACCTCCTTTCTGCTGTTCTTCTCCTTGTCGGAATGTTGACGCATATCCGTTTTCATCTGTTACAATTTCACACTGCCAACCTGTTGTTTTTGATGTGATTGTAAAAACAATTCCCTCAAAGGTACTTTTTGTTCGCCCTGCTCTGATTCTTCCTCTTTATCTTCACGAAATTTTACAATCTGCAGATTACCTCTGATGATCTGATCAGGTATTGTAGGACATTGAAAAATTGTATCTGTCTGTCCTGTGCCTTCTTCCCTAACCGTTTCTATAAAAATTTCATTGTTGAGCAAATATCCTTCAGGAGCTTTTATTTCCTGAAATGTAACAGTTCCAAGCGGAAGAACAACTTCTCCTTCCGTGTTTTTATAAAACGGATCTCCACTGACTTTTTGTTCTTCTTTCATTCTTATTCTTCCTTCTGAATCCGTTTTCATAATCCATTCTCTGACCGGTGTTACTCCTGAATCTGCCGGATTTTTTCATAATATCCGGAATAATACTTAATAGAAAATTGAGCGTCTTCCAATGTTGCCGCTCCTTGAGCTTCTGATTGATCTGTTTCTTTATCTTTTTCTGTAAAATCAGATCTATCGGATAATACTGCGCCTGATCTGTGCACTTATATGTACATACTTTGTTTTCATCTATTCGGATAGATTGCGGCTTAAATTGTATAACATGTCCGGCCGGAGCTTTTAATTCCCTGATATCATAATTTCCGATCGGAATATTTTCTTTTTTTTTGCATAACCTGATTCGTCTGTAGTCAATTCCCATAATAGTTTGTCTTTTCCGCTTTCATAGATACCAAACACCGCTCCTGCAAGAGAATAGCATCTGTTTCCTTCTATCCATTCCGGATGATCGGAATATTTATAAATCTCAATAGATCCGACTCTGTCTTTTCCACTTCCTCCCATTGTCTGTCCGGCTGAATTTAAGTTAAACAAAAACGCGTAAAATGATTCCGGCGGATCCGGCATACTTTCTATATTTTTGCCTTCTGTTTTAAATTTTCAATTACCTGCTGATCTAATCCTAGAAACGCTTCCTCCGTTCCCATATAAAAGATACGACAAAATGCAATGACTCATACAGTATTCGTCATTTACAGAATAATTTTCTCCAATGCCGATCGCACCATATTTTGCCCTATACAATTCATATCCTGGACCGCCATATGCATAATACAATCCTTTTCTTACAGCTCCGCCGGTTAATGCCTGCGTTTCATACGAACCTGAATTTGGAGTATCTTTCAGCGGTTCAAGACAGTATGCAGGTTTTCCGTTTACATCAAAATAATTAGTGCTGTAATTGCCATAATAAATCTCTTCTCCTACTGTCAATTCTACTTTTGATCTTTCTGAAATTGCCGCCGCTTTTTTGAACATCTCATCCGATTTTGTCAAAACTGCCGGATATGTATCCGATGTGATTCCCGCAGTTGTCAGTATCATACCTTTCGATATCGTATCTCCGTCTTCATCTGCCTCTGATTCCAACGAAAATGTCATTGTTTCCATATCTAACACTGCTTGTTTTTTCTGCGTCAATACGGATGATTCTGCTGAGATTTCTCTTTTTCCAAAGCTTTCATCTGCGACTGCCTGATCCATAGTGAACATGTTCGTAAAAATGATTCCAAAAAGAAAACAAAATACAACTTTCATCCATCGTCTCATGCCATCATCCTCCCTGTCTGTACAGATGATCCGACACGAAGCTTACCGGAAACTCTGTCATACAAATACACATGATTACTTAATACATCTTCCTCTTCAACCTGTGTACTGTTGATTTCTCTTACCATCTCATCCAACTTACTGCATACATAGATTTCTGAATATGGCACAATGATCACTTCACGAACACTGCTTGGCAAAATATAATAATCTTTCTTTAAATCTGACCGATCATTTCGAGCACGTTAGGATAAGCAATACATGCCGCTCCATAATTTCTGAATTTATTTGATAAAACATACATCTGATCATAGTCTTTTTTCTTTTCTAAAAGAAGATCTCCCTCTTCATATTCCACATCCCCTAAAAGAGATTTTAATGCATGGTTCATCGTAACAAATTCTGCCGGAAGCAGATTTTTACATTTTTCACCGCGTCTTCCCACAATGTTTCTGCCTGCACCTTCCAACTGTCTGCATGGCTGCTGTTAACAACCATTGCCGCTGTTCCTTCTTCAGACACATCAACAAGAACATAAAAAACAATAGACAGATCAAGAAACGCTAAATGGGGAACGGTTCTTAAAAATTTTCGATTTTTTGCCGTGTTGATCACTTTAAATACAATCCGGTTTCTGACCCTTCATAATCCCGAAAAGATTCACAATCCCACGGTTTTTCCTGTTTTATTTCTTCATAAAGCTGCTTGATGTCATCTACAATCTGTTCTATCTTTCTACCCGCCACATAGCTTTCGTAATACTCTTCTAGATAGATTGTCGGAGAAATATTGATCCCGGGCATTTCAATCAAAATACCCGTTCTCTCTTTCCCATTATTTTTCATTGCCGTATATAAGCTTGCACGAACGCCCCCTTTCATCTTTTGTTCATCATCTTTTCTACCGCATCTGCAAATTCAATATAAGTCATATAACTCCTTCCTTTTTATGCGGTTCAATTTGAATTAAATGAGAAATCCGGTACGAACTGTACCTTGAAATACATTGATAATTTGAAAAATATTATGTGCTCTTGATTATAGAGAATCAAAAAAGAAAATGCAACATGTAATATTGCACAAAAAAAGATTCCGCCCTCAGACGGAATCTTTTTATATAATTTCAAAACACTATATAGACACAAAATCTAAAATATCGCTTTGATTAAACTCTTGACAAATACTCTCCTGTACGAGTATCAATCTTCAGAACATCTCCCTGCTCAACAAAAAGCGGAACCATAACCGTAGCGCCTGTTTCTACAACAGCCGGTTTCGTTGCTCCCTGTGCAGTATCGCCCTTAAATCCCGGCTCTGTTTCTGTAATCTCCAGCTCGACAAAAAGCGGCGGTTCAACAGAAAATACATTTCCGTTATGTGAGCAGATCTTAACTGTCTCATTCTCTTTCACAAATTTCAAAGCATCTCCTACGACATCCGCATTCAAAGCGATCTGATCATATGTCTCAACATCCATAAAGTTGTACAAATCACCGTCCTGATACAGATACTGCATGTCCTTTCTGTCAATATGAGCTTTCGGGAATTTCTCTGTCGGACGGAATGTTCTCTCTACCGCACCGCCACTGATAATATTTTTAATTTTGTTCTTACGAAAGCTGCACCTTTTCCCGGTTTTACATGCTGGAACTCCAAAATCTGGTAAATATTTCCATCAATTTCCACAGTAATTCCGTTCTTAAAATCTCCTGCTGAAATCATTTATCTTCCTCCTTCAAAATCGTTCACTATTTTAGCACTCCATTTAATAATTCTATACTAATTTCTTTCATTTTTCAATCTTTTTTATAGAAATGAAGAACGATCTTCTCAAGATACCTCTTAAGAACAATCTGAATCTCTTCTTTTGGATCGATCGGCCTCACAAGAATATTATGTATTCCTGTTCTTTTCGCTCCCCAGACATCTGTAGACAGTTGATCTCCGACAAAAATGGATTTGTTTTATCAGTTCCCATAATCTTCATCGCTTTCTCATAATTTTTCGTTGAAGGTTTATGCGCATTATAAATATAATTTGTCCGAATCTCCTGATTGAACATTTTTACTCGTTCTTCTTGATTATTAGAAATGAGACAGGAGGAAAATCCAATCTCTTTCAATCTCCGAAACAGTTTTTTTGCTCTGTCATCTGCCGGTGCACCGTGAGGCACAAGAGTATTATCTATATCAAAAATTACTCCTCGATATCCCTCTTCATACAATCTTTCAAATGGGATTACATATGTAGATACCACATATTCATCCGGGAAAAATCTTTCAAACATTATTTCTCTTCCAACTCCATCAGTCTTGTAATCAGTTCTTCGCAGATCTGCAATATCGTTTTTCCATCCGTGCGAATCACAACATCTGCCGCATCTTCATACTTCTCTTTTCTTTTTTTCCATCAACTGTGCAATAAACTCCACACTTTTATTTTCTTTTAAAAGCGGGCGGTCATTACTGTCTTTTACGCGTTCATAAATTGTTTCCGGGCTGGCAGTCAATAAAACGACCTTTCCGTTTTTCTTCATTTCAACGACATTTTCACTGCGAAGCGCTACTCCCGCCCCACAAGAAATAATACAATTTCTGCCTGTCTGAAGTTCCTTTAATAATTCCGTCTCAAGATTGCGGAAATATTCTTCCCCATATGTTGCGAAAATATCCGGAATGCTCATTTCCTCCCTCTCGGCAATTTCCTGATCCATCTCCACAAGTTTCATATCAAACATCGTGCTGAGATAATCTGAAATCGTAGACTTTCCCGCTCCCATAAACCCGATTAATACAATATTATATGGAAACAGCTTTCTTGCCTGAATTCTTTTGCTGTTCCGCAAAATCCTCTGGAATACATCATGGATTTCTTCCTGATATTTATTTCCCTGTAACTTTTCTTCCAACCTTTTTCCTGCTTTTCCTCTTGCGCAGGCTGCAAAATCGGCATCCCGTATGTTTCTTTATATGACATTATCTTTTCGATGATTCCATTTCGCTCTACAAGCGCATCTATAAGCTTATCATCACACATCGCAAGCTGTTCACGATACATTTCCAGATCGTTCATCTTTACCCTCCACATTTCACTCAAACTAACAAATCTAACACATTATATCAATTCCATAGAAACATGACAAGGGATTTTACAAATACAGTCTGCGCAAATTTTCCGAAAATCAAAGAAACTGTCCTCAATATAATTTTCCAAACAAGCGGATCATCTATTTCTTTTGAACCGCGTCCCACACATTATCTTTAAACATTTCCCATGCATCTTCGTTTTCTACAAAATATTTCGGACAATTTTTTCCTGTAACATCGTAATGGCGAATAATCTGATCTTCTTTCAAATCAAATTTGACACAAAGCCATGCTGTAAGCTGTACAAGAGAACGGTATGTCGCATCAGTAAACTTTCCTGTTTCATCAGGGTGACAGACTTCAATCGATACTGTATCTGCATTTCGCTCATTCGATGCATAAGCGATCTCCCATGTCGGTACACATTGTATGATCTCTCCATCCAATCCTACAATAAAATTACTGCTTGCTTCCGTCTGCCCGGAATATTGAAGGCCATTAAAATAATCTCTGTTATCCTGAGCCGTACTTCCCGGATTTGCAGTATAATGAATAACAACGCCTTTTACTCCTTCGCTCTCGATTCCGGGCGCTTGAATAGGGATTTACATCCAAAAGCTGTACATCAATATCCGGCTGTGAAGCATCTGTTTCTACAAACTGATTTCTCTCTCCGATACAGGAGCGCACAACTAAAATAATCGTCAGAATAAGAAGCACTGCGAGTCCTGCAACTGCCGTTATTCTGATTCTTTTCTTTTTCATCTTCTGCTTTAACGAATTCGATTTTACAGAACGGCTTTTCTTTGTACTTGATCTTCCAGTATTATGTCCCGATGCATTTTTTCTGTTTTTCGATACTTTTCTTCTGTTTTTTTATAAAGACTCATTTCTTTGCCTCTGTTCTATGTATCTTTCGCATTTTGGTCTGCTGATATGATGAATCCCCGAAAGTGACAAAAAGCACATTCCGGGATTATAAGCGGTGACAAAGTCTTGGACAAGCCCGGACTTTGGCTCGTCGCCGTTATAAAAACAAATGCCTGTCAGAAATTCAACAGGCATTTATTTGATCACGTTTTCTATTTACTTTGATTCCCATCGTCACACAAACCGTTTTTCTGTTATGTAATGATGCTGATTTTCTTTATTCGTCTACGCTATAGTTTGGCGCTTCTTTTGTGATATGAATATCATGCGGATGACTTTCTTTAAGAGATGCTGCTGAAATCTTAATAAATCTTCCGTTTGATTTAAGTTCTTCGATCGTATGTGTTCCGCAATATCCCATACCCGAACGAAGTCCTCCCATAAGCTGGAATACAGTATCCTCAACCGTTCCCTTATAAGCTACACGGCCTTCTACACCTTCCGGAACGAGCTTCTTTGCATTTTCCTGGAAATAACGGTCTTTGCTTCCGTTTTCCATAGCAGCGATTGAACCCATTCCACGGTATACTTTATATTTTCTTCCCTGATAAAGTTCAAATGTTCCCGGACTTTCATCACATCCCGCAAAAATACTTCCCATCATACATACGTTTGCTCCTGCGGCGATTGCTTTCGTCATGTCTCCTGAATATTTGATGCCTCCGTCTGCAATAATCGGCACACCGTATTCTTTTGCAACATTATAGCAGTCCATTACCGCAGTAATCTGCGGCACACCGATTCCGGCAACAACACGAGTCGTACAGATAGATCCCGGTCCGATACCGACTTTCACCGCATCAACTCCGGCTTCAATTAATGCTTTCGCAGCTTCTCCTGTCGCCACATTACCGGCAATTACCTGAAGATCCGGATATTTTTCCTTCACCATACGAACAGTACGAAGAACATTTGCAGAATGACCATGCGCAGAATCCATAACGATAACATCTACTTTTGCCTTTACCAGAGCATCTACTCGCTCAAGACAATTTGCTGTAATTCCGATTGCCGCTCCACAGAGAAGGCGTCCCTGCGAATCTTTTGCAGACAACGGATACTTGATCTGTTTCTCAATATCTTTGATTGTGATCAATCCTGTCAGATTTCCCTCATCATCCACAATCGGAAGTTTTTCTTTTCTTGCCTTTGCAAGAACTCTCTTTGCTTCTTCAAGAGTAATTCCTTCTTTTGCTGTAATCAATCCTTCAGAAGTCATAGATTCTTTAATTTTTTAGAAAAATCCTCTTCAAATTTTAAATCACGATTCGTAATAATACCGACAAGTTTACGCCCTTCTGTTATCGGAACTCCTGAAATACGGAATTTTGCCATTAAATTATTAGCGTCTTCCAAAGTATTCTCCGGTGACAGATAAAACGGATCTGTAATAACCCCGTTTTCAGATCTTTTTACCTTGTCCACCTCTTCCGCCTGAGCTTCAATCGACATATTTTTATGAATAATACCGATGCCGCCCTGACGAGCCATTGCAATCGCCATACGGTGTTCTGTAACCGTATCCATTCCGGCGCTCATCATCGGAATATTAAGTCTTATCTTTTTAGTCAAATATGTTGACAGATCTACTTCATTCGGAATTACCTCTGAATATGCGGGAACTAACAGCACATCATCAAACGTAATACCTTCTCCTATAATCTTTCCCATGTCCTTTGACCTCTCTTTCTACCAATCCATACTAGTAAATGTTATTTGATATACTACAAAAATTCAGAACTGATGTCAACCCTTTCAGAGAATGCTCACGATTTTCAGCATTGATTTATTTTAACCTTTATTTATAAGTTATACTTATATAGTGAATTTCACCATGATTTTTCATAATATATAGAATATATATCACTTTAATATTATACACATTGGAAGTTTTTTCTTTCTAAATCAATATTCCTGACAAGCCCGACTTTAGCTTGTCTCTGCCGCAAAAAAAGGCAACGCCTTTTCAGACGCTGCCTTCTCTCATTCCGTTTGGAAAATATTTTCTTCTTATTTATATCTCGTTTACATATACCTTCAAAACTACATACAAAGAATCTTTTTCATCCTACCCTTTACGGGTAGCCGTCTTTGATAAGCATCTAAAACACAGATGCTAACCAACGACATGTGCCTATCTCCGCTTTGGTTATGCCCTCGACCTATTAGTAACAGTCAGCTCCATGTGTTGCCGCACTTCCACCTCTGCCCTATCTACCTCGTCGTCTTCAAGGGGTCTTACTACCTTATGGTATGGGAAATCTTATCTTTAGGGGGGCTTCACGCTTAGATGCCTTCAGCGTTTATCCCTTCCAGACTTGGCTACTCTGCTATGCACTTGGCAGTACAACAGATACACCAGCGGTCCGTCCACCCCGGTCCTCTCGTACTAAGGACAGCTCCTCTCAAATATCCTACGCCCACGCCGGATAGGGACCGAACTGTCTCACGACGTTCTGAACCCAGCTCGCGTACCGCTTTAATGGGCGAACAGCCCAACCCTTTGGGACCTACTACAGCCCCAGGATGCGATGAGCCGACATCGAGGTGCCAAACCACTCCGTCGATGTGAACTCTTGGGAGTGATAAGCCTGTTATCCCCAGGGTAGCTTTTATCCGTTGAGCGATGGCAATCCCACTTTATACCACCGGATCACTAAGTCCTACTTTCGTACCTGCTCCACCCGTCGGTGTCGCAGTCAAGCTCCCTTCTGCCTTTGCACTCTTCGAATGGTTTCCAACCATTCTGAGGGAACCTTTGAGCGCCTCCGATACCCTTTCGGAGGCGACCGCCCCAGTCAAACTCCCCACCTGACATTGTCCCCCAGCCGGATCACGGCTGCTGGTTAGAAACCCAATACTGCAAGGGTGGTATCCCAACATTGACTCCATGGCAACTGGCGTCACCACTTCCTAGTCTCCCACCTATCCTGTACATGCAATATCGAATCCCAGTATCAAGCTAGAGTAAAGCTCCATGGGGTCTTTCCGTCCTGGCGCAGGTAACCAGCATCTTCACTGGTATTTCAATTTCACCGGGTGCATTGTTGAGACAGTGCCCAAATCATTACGCCTTTCGTGCGGGTCGGAACTTACCCGACAAGGAATTTCGCTACCTTAGGACCGTTATAGTTACGGCCGCCGTTTACTGGGGCTTAAGTTCAAAGCTTCGCTTGCGCTAACCTCTCCCCTTAACCTTCCAGCACCGGGCAGGCGTCAGCCCATATACCTCACCTTTCGGTTTCGCATAGACCTGTGTTTTTGCTAAACAGTTGCTTGGGCCAATTCTCTGCGGCCATTCGCATGGCACTCCTTCTCCCGAAGTTACGGAGTCATTTTGCCGAGTTCCTTAACAATGCTTCTCCCGTCGGCCTTAGGATTCTCTCCTCATCCACCTGTGTCGGTTTACGGTACGGGTATCATATAAACAATAGCGGCTTTTCTTGGCAGCCAGCTCACACACTTCTCTACTTCTTTTCGATCCGCGTCACGTCTTCGGATTGCACACCGGATTTGCCTGATGTACCCCTACCTCGCTTGCACCGGTCTTTCCATTCCCGGCTTGTGCTCTCTGTCTGCGTCCCCACAGTTCTGTTACAGGATAGTACAGGAATTTCAACCTGTTATCCATCGACTACGTCTTTCGACCTCGCCTTAGGCCCCGACTTACCCAGGGCAGATCAGCTTTACCCTGGAAACCTTAGATATTCGGCCAAGAGGATTCTCACCTCTTTCTCGCTACTCATTCCGGCATTCTCTCTTCTTAAAAATCCACTGCTCCTTTCGGTACAGCTTCGTCTCTTTAAGAATGCTCCTCTACCGATGAACAGTGATCAACGCAGACCAACAGCAGTCTGTTTCATCTGTTTTGGAATCTTCTTGATTTCATCAAGAAGCTTTCCTCTTGCATTGATCTGTATTGATCACTGTTCATCCCTGAGCTTCGGCAGTGTGTTTCAGCCCCGGACATTTTCGGCGCAGGACCTCTCGACTAGTGAGCTATTACGCACTCTTTTAATGGATGGCTGCTTCTAAGCCAACATCCTAGTTGTCTTCGAAATCCCACATCCTTTTCCACTTAACACACATTTTGGGGCCTTAGCTGCAGGTCTGGGCTCTTTCCCTTTCGACTACCCAACTTATCTCGGATAGTCTGACTCCCATACATCATCTACACGGCATTCGGAGTTTGATATCCCTTGGTAAGCTTTGACGCCCCCGTAGGAATTCAGTGCTCTACCTCCGCAAGACTTGTATGAGGCTAGCCCTAAAGCTATTTCGAGGAGAACCAGCTATCTCCGGGTTCGATTGGAATTTCTCCCCTATCCACACCTCATCCCCACCCTTTTCAACGGATGTGGGTTCGGTCCTCCATTGCCTTTTACGGCAACTTCAACCTGGACATGGATAGATCACCCGGTTTCGGGTCTACTCCGACTGACTCTTCGCCCTGTTCAGACTTGGTTTCCCTTCGGCTCCGCACCTTCAGTGCTTAACCTCGCCAGCCAGCGTAACTCGCCGGACCGTTCTACAAAAAGTACGCGGTTCCGCATATAAAGATGTTCCACAGCTTGTAAACATATGGTTTCAGGTTCTTTTTCACTCCCCTCCCGGGGTCCTTTTCACCTTTCCTTCACAGTACTATGCGCTATCGGTCACTAAGGAGTATTTAGCCTTACGGGGTGGTCCCCGCATATTCAGTCAAGGTTCCACGTGTCTCGACCTACTCTGGATACCGCCATGTCAACTCGCCTTTCGCTTACGGGACTTTCACCCTCTTTGGTCAGCTTTCCCAAAACTGTTCTGCTAAACTTGTTGAATCAATTCCGCGGTCCGAACCCCGGGATGCACGCATCCCGGTTTGGGCTCTTCCGTTTTCGCTCGCCGCTACTCACAGAATCACATGTTGTTTTCTCTTCCTCCGGCTACTTAGATGTTTCAGTTCACCGGGTTCCCTTCCTGACGTTATGGATTGGCGTCAGGATAACTGAGGTTTGCTCAGTTAGGTTTCCCCATTCAGAAATCTCCGGATCGATGGGTATTTGCCCCTCCCCGAAGCTTTTCGCAGCTTATCACGTCTTTCATCGGCTCTTAGTGCCAAGGCATCCACCATACGCTCTTATCAGCATAACCAAACGATAGTTGTTCACGGGAATGAACTTCTATCCACACATGTATAGCGTTACATGTGTTGGTTCTAGGCCAATTTATTTTTAGTTTGTTTTCTTCAAACTTTATAGTAATTGTTAAATAACATTACCTCGGATGTCTTGATTAGATATTTTATCTTATCATTGATTTTCTCTGTATGCAGTTTTCAAGGTACATAAAGATGCGAGCGTAACAAAAATCGGTATCGCGTGGAAAATTCATTTTCCTAAGCGATCTTGATTTTTGATGCATTGGCATGTAATGCCATGAGCGATAAAACCAAAGGTTTTTGAGCTTCGCATCCTGACTGACTGTTCATCAGTCATTAGAACTTAAAATCTCTTTTAAACTCTAATCACTGGTGAACCCAGTTATTCCAACAGCACTGCCCTGCTGATTGGGTTGGCTTTGACGAGGTGTTGCTCATCCCTGCCTGTATTTATTCTAAACTTCGACAGCGTTTCTGTCTTCGTTTTTTCTTTTTTTGATTTGGCGGCCACCTACTCTCCCACACCGTCTCCAGTGCAGTACCATCGGCCGTTCAGGTCTTAACCATCGTGTTCGGGATGGGAACGGGTGTTACCCCTGAACGCATCGCCACCAAAAAGTTTTGTCATCCTTGATGACTAAACAATAGACAACGACTCACTCTACTTCTTCTTCCGTTTTAGTTGGATTGTTCCAGACGAAAGAAGTTATTTCTTCCGTTTTAGTTGGATTGTTCCAGACGAAAGAAGTTATTTCTTCCGTTTTAGTTGGATTGTTCCAGACGAAAGAAGTTATTTCTTCCTTAGAAAGGAGGTGATCCAGCCGCACCTTCCGATACGGCTACCTTGTTACGACTTCACCCCAGTTATCGGTCCCGCCTTCGGCAGCTCCCTCCTTACGGTTGGGTCACTGACTTCGGGCGTTACTGACTCCCATGGTGTGACGGGCGGTGTGTACAAGACCCGGGAACGTATTCACCGCGACATTCTGATTCGCGATTACTAGCGATTCCAGCTTCATGTAGTCGAGTTGCAGACTACAATCCGAACTGAGACGTTATTTTTGGGATTTGCTCCACCTCGCGGTCTCGCTTCCCTTTGTTTACGCCATTGTAGCACGTGTGTAGCCCTGCTCATAAGGGGCATGATGATTTGACGTCATCCCCACCTTCCTCCGGGTTATCCCCGGCAGTCTCTCTAGAGTGCCCGGCCTGGCCGCTGGCTACTAAAGATAGGGGTTGCGCTCGTTGCGGGACTTAACCCAACATCTCACGACACGAGCTGACGACAACCATGCACCACCTGTCTCCGCTGCCCCGAAGGGAAGGACGCATTACCGTCCGGTCAGCGGGATGTCAAGAGCAGGTAAGGTTCTTCGCGTTGCTTCGAATTAAACCACATGCTCCACCGCTTGTGCGGGTCCCCGTCAATTCCTTTGAGTTTCATTCTTGCGAACGTACTCCCCAGGTGGACTACTTATTGCGTTTGCTGCGGCACCGAATGGCTTTGCCACCCGACACCTAGTAGTCATCGTTTACGGCGTGGACTACCAGGGTATCTAATCCTGTTTGCTCCCCACGCTTTCGAGCCTCAACGTCAGTTACTGTCCAGTAAGCCGCCTTCGCCACTGGTGTTCCTCCTAATATCTACGCATTTCACCGCTACACTAGGAATTCCACTTACCTCTCCAGCACTCTAGATGAACAGTTTCCAATGCAGTCCCGGGGTTGAGCCCCGGGTTTTCACATCAGACTTGCCCATCCGTCTACGCTCCCTTTACACCCAGTAAATCCGGATAACGCTTGCACCATACGTATTACCGCGGCTGCTGGCACGTATTTAGCCGGTGCTTCTTAGTCAGGTACCGTCATTTTCTTCCCTGCTGATAGAGCTTTACATACCGAAATACTTCTTCGCTCACGCGGCGTCGCTGCATCAGGGTTTCCCCCATTGTGCAATATTCCCCACTGCTGCCTCCCGTAGGAGTTTGGGCCGTGTCTCAGTCCCAATGTGGCCGGTCGCCCTCTCAGGTCGGCTACTGATCGTCGCCTTGGTAAGCCGTTACCTTACCAACCAGCTAATCAGACGCGGGTCCATCTCATACCACCGGAGTTTTTACCCCCGCACCATGCGGTGCTGTGGTCTTATGCGGTATTAGCAGTCATTTCTAACTGTTATCCCCCTGTATGAGGCAGGTTACCCACGCGTTACTCACCCGTCCGCCGCTCAGTCACAATCCTCTTCATCCGAAGAATCTAAGCAAAGTGCTTCGCTCGACTTGCATGTGTTAGGCACGCCGCCAGCGTTCATCCTGAGCCAGGATCAAACTCTCGTTAAAAGTGTTTGTCTTGGTCAAGAATCACTACTAGCAATTCTTTCCCTCTTTACTGTTTTGGCATTGAACACTTAATGAGTCTCTCACGAATTTAGTGTGAAAGCCGAACCTCATCTTGTATCAATGTAGTTCTTAAAAATTTTTCTCTTTAAAGAAATTTTCAAGGGTTGTTGTCTATTGTTCAGTTATCAAGGTTCTTTCTCTGTTCTGTCTCAAGCGACAGCTTTTATATTCTATCAAAAGCTTTATCATTTGTCAAGAACTTTTTATTTTTTTGCTGACCGTTCAAGCGACAGCTTTAATAGATTACCACATCGCTGTGATATTGTCAACAACTTTTTTCACTTTCTGATCTTCCGCCTCCGCGTCTTCAGATAAGTTTTTCTGTTGTCTCCCGCTATCCGATCGTTTACAGTTCCCATTCTTTGGCTGTTCCGCCTCCGCGTCTCCAAAAGTCTGTTCCTGTATTTCGTATAGCCGTCATCAGCGACAAGAGACTCGTACTGATAACAAGAACTTTCTTACTCATAATCCGCCCTCCCAAACACCTAATACACTATCGGTACCGGTATTTCAATTTTCATTTTTAAAGGTCTGTAGGAAATTCCCACAGACCTTCTATACACTATAATATGGTTAGATACTATTTTTACATCATACCCATTCCGCCTGCACCGCCTGCCGGCATAGCCGGTACATCTTCTTTAATCGTTGCCACAACAGATTCTGTTGTCAAAAGCGTGGATGCAACGCTCGTTGCATTCTGCAAAGCACTTCTTGTCACTTTAGCCGGATCCAGAATTCCTTTGCTTACCATATCAACATATTCTTCCGCATAAGCGTCAAATCCTACTCCCGGATCGGATTCTCTTACTTTATTTACAATCACAGCGCCCTCAAGTCCTGCATTAGCAGCAATCTGATGAAGCGGAGCTTCCAATGCTTTCAGAATGATCTTGGCTCCTGTCTTCTCATCACCTTCCAATTCCTCTGTCAATTTAGCCACTTCTTTTTGAAGCATGGATATACGCAGAACCACCGCCTGCAATAATACCTTCTTCTACGGCCGCTCTTGTCGCATTCAGTGCATCTTCCATACGAAGCTTAGCTTCTTTCATCTCCGTTTCTGTTGCAGCTCCGACACGGATAACAGCTACTCCGCCTGCAAGTTTTGCAAGTCTTTCCTGCCATTTTTCTTTATCAAACTCAGAAGTCGTCTCCTCGATCGCTTTCTTGATCTGTGCAATTCTGTCTTCAATCGCTTTTTTATCTCCGCATCCATCTACAATAACAGTATTTTCTTTCTGAACTTTTACAGATTTTGCACGGCCAAGCTGATCCATAGTTGTTTCCTTCAGATCAAATCCAAGTTCTTCTGAGATCACCTGTCCGCCTGTCAAAATTGCGATATCCTGAAGCATTTCTTTTCTTCTGTCTCCATAACCCGGAGCTTTTACTGCAACAACATTAAATGTTCCGCGAAGTTTATTTACGATTAATGTTGTGAGAGCCTCTCCTTCAATATCCTCTGCGATAATAAGAAGTCTTGCGCCGGACTGGACAATCTGCTCAAGCACCGGAAGAATATCCTGAATATTAGAAATCTTCTTATCTGTAATCAAAATATACGGATCATCAAGAATCGCTTCCATCTTTTCCATATCTGTTGCCATATATGCAGAAATATATCCTCGATCAAACTGCATTCCTTCTACAAGGTCTAATTCTGTCTGCATAGTTTTGGATTCTTCAATCGTGATGACTCCGTCATTCGATACTTTTTCCATCGCATCCGCAACCATCTGTCCGACTTCCTCATCGCCGGAAGAAACTGCCGCAACTCTCGCGATCTGTTCTTTTCCATTCACCTTGCTGCTCATAGCACGGATCGCTTCAACCGCGTTATCTGTTGCCTTTTTCATACCTTTTCTAAGAACGATCGGATTCGCTCCTGCTTCAAGGTTTTTCATTCCCTCATGTACCATTGCCTGCAAGCACTGTTGCCGTTGTTGTTCCATCTCCTGCCACATCGTTCGTCTTAGAAGCAACTTCTCTGATAAGCTGCGCTCCCATATTTTCAAATCCGTCTTCCAATTCGATCTCTTTTGCAATCGTCACACCATCGTTTGTAATAAGCGGCGCTCCGAAAGATTTGTCAAGAACGACATTTCTTCCTTTTGGTCCGAGTGTTACTTTTACTGTATCCGCTAACTGATTTACACCTTTTTCAAGGGCTGTTCTTGCTTCAGATCCGTATTTGATTTCCTTTGCCATCGTTAAACATCTCCTTATTCTTACCTGTGATCATCTGTCTTCTGACTATTTTTACTCTGTTACGATTGCGAGAATATCGCTCTGTTTTACGATAATGTACTCTTCTTTGTCCAGTTCCACGTCTGTTCCTGCGTATTTAGAGTAAATCACTTTATCTCCCACGTTTACCTGCATTACTACTTCTTTTCCATCTATATTTCCGCCCGGTCCTACAGCGATAACTTCTGCTTCCTGCGGTTTTTCTTTTGCCTGTCCCGGCAAAACAATACCGGATTTTGTCGTCTCTTCTGCTTCTAACTGTTTCAAAACAATTTTGTCACCCAACGGTACTAATTTCATTGTAATTCCTCCTTTAAATTTGCCTGTTAGCACTCATTTATTACGAGTGCTAAACTTCATGAATATAAAATAGCACTCTGTTTTCAATTTGTCAACACAGTTTATGAGGTTTTTATAGAAAAAATAACAACAATCACCGGAAGTTCCAAAACGCACATTATAGATCAATCAGCAGTTGACAATATTTCAGTAAGCCCGATCTTTGGCTCATCGCCCATAAAAAAGACGAAACGCATCTACGCACGTTTCGTCATTTTTCTGCCTTCATATACATTGTAAAAACCATTTTCAATCCGAAGCTTCAAAAACTTTCGGTCATCGCGACAATATCGTTCTTTCACAACCCCTGTGCAATACAAAAGTTCTGTCCTTGTCGAAATATAACATCTGTATTTAGCATCGAGTGAAATTACCGTCAATTCATCTTCTTTCAACTCAAGATAAATGTAATCTTCCTCCGGATCATATTTTTCAACCCTGCACTGCCTTGTCGCTTCATCAAAAATTCCATCTGCCGATATGATTTTTTCCATACGCAGATCTACGGGATTTCCTTCGTACATCGTTCTTCCTCCTGCCTGCCTCTATCTGACTTTCCGCTTTTTAAAAAACTACATACGTTCTTTTTTTAATTTTCTCAAGTTCTTCAAAAATATAGTCGTTCAATACTTTTATATAGGTTCCTTCATACCGGAAGAACGAGATTCAATTACTCCCGCACTTTCAAACTTACGCAGCGCATTCACAATAACCGAACGTGTAATGCCTACTCTGTCAGCTACTTTACTTGCGACAAGAATACCTTCCGTTCCGCCGAGCTCATCAAAAATGTGAATAATCGCTTCTAACTCCGAAAATGACAGTGTACTGATCGCCGATTGCACGATATGTTCTTTTCTTGTTTCTTCCGCACTTTCTTCATTTACAGAACGAAGCATCTCCAAACCGACAACAGCAGTTCCGTATTCGCTCAAAATAATGTCGTCTATCGAATACGTCTTATCTTGCTTATAAATAAATAATGTTCCAAGCCTCTCTCCCGCAATATCAATCGGAGTTACGATTGCCTTAACGCCCCCTGCACCGCCTCTGCTGAAAATCCAAGTGTCTCCAGATTCACATTTTCTTTTGTAGAAAGAATGCTTAAAAGTCTTTCATTTAACATCTGATCGATATGAGATCCGACAGCCTCTGTGATCAATTCACTGATTTCCTGAACATCCGGGCTTTTACTAACGCCAAGAATCTTCCCTTTCTGCTTACCACAAGAACATTTGAATCAAGAATTTCGGTCAATACCGCACAAATATCATTAAATACGACCTTACTTGAATTATTGTTATGAAGCAATTTATTAATTTTTCTTGTTTTGTCTAACAGTTGTACGCTCATTATTTCCTCCGTTTGCTTCTTACAAGCCAATAATTGTATACACAAATCCAGATAAATATATAGATAATAATATGTTATCACACAATTTTTCTGATTTCAATACATTTCCGCAGTTTTATTTCTTATTTTTTATTTTTTTATTTATAATCCGAATGCCTCTGTTTTTGTTTGGTTTCCACTCTATTTCCCGATTGTTTTTACATATCCGCATTTTTCATCTGCACATACGAGTTTATTTCCTTTTTTTCCAACATGTAACCGCCGCAGTCAGGACACTTTTCTTTCGACGGCTTCTGCCACGACATGAAATCACACTCCGGATTATTTTCACATCCGTAATATTTTCTGCCTTTCTTTGTCTTACGAATCACAACGTCCTTTCCGCATACCGGACAAGGTACGCCTATCTTTCAAGGTATGGTTTCGTATTTCTGCATTCCGGAAACCCGGGGCATGCCAAAAATTTTCCATGAGGCCCGTACTTGATTACCATGTTTCTTCCACATTCTTCGCAGATCACATCTGTCACTTCATCTTCGATCTTGACACTTTCAAGCTCGATCTCCGCACGTTTTACCGCCTCATCCAGATCCGGATAAAAATTACGGATCACATCTTTCCATGCAACCTTTCCTTCCTCAACCATATCTAAAAGGCCTTCCATATTTGCCGTGAAATTTGCATCCACAATACTTGGGAAAGATTGTTTCATAATATTGTTCACCACTTCCCCAATTCCGTCAAATATAAATTTTTCGCCTCTTTTGTCACATATCTGCGCCCAAGTATGATTGAAATCGTAGGGGCATACGTACTCGGACGCCCGATTCCAAGTTCCTCCAACGCCTTTACAAGACTGGCTTCTGTATAATGCGCCGGCGGCTGTGTAAAATGCTGTTTTGTATCAAAATCTTCTCTTGTAAATACAGAATCCATACTTAAGTGTCCTACAAAGAACATTACTTTCCTCTTTTTCTTCATCAGCTTCTGTATAGACAGATCTAAACCCGTCAAATACACATCTTGATGTCGAAACCGAAAAACGATACTGCCCGGCTGCAATCTTAACCGAAGTAGATTCATATTGCGCCGGCATCATACGGCTTGCCGCAAAACGTTTCCATATCAGTTGATACAAACGGAACTGATCTCTTGTGAGAGATTCTTTGATCGAAGCCGGAGTTCTGCTGATATCCGTCGGACGGATCGCCTCATGTGCATCCTGTATTTTCTTTCCTTCCGCCTGCTTCGTCTGCCTCGCCGCAATATACTTTTCTCCGTAAACAGAAGCGATATATTCTCTTGCCGATGCGTCCGCTTCGTCTGCGATTCGAGTAGAATCCGTACGAAGATAAGTGATGACACCGACTGTTCCGCCGCCTTTAATATCAACACCTTCATAAAGCTGCTGCGCAATGCGCATCGTCTTTTGAGTTCCGAAATTCAGAGCCTTCGCCGCTTCCTGCTGCAGTGTACTCGTAGTAAACGGAAGAGGAGCTTTTCTGAACCGCTCGCTCGTTTTTATATCTGAAACTTTGAATTCTGCATTCTCGATCTTTTGACAATCTCATTTAATTCCTGCTCTGATCTGATCGTCATTTTTTTTTCTGATCTGTTCCGTAAAACTTTGCTGTAAGAGGGCGCTTTTCCCCTTTTATCTTCAAAATCACGTCAAGTGTCCAATACTCTTCCGGAATAAATGCATTAATCTCCTCTTCTCTGTCTGCCACAAGACGAAGCGCTACCGACTGCACACGCCCCGCGCTCAGTCCGCGTTTTACTTTTGCCCAAAGAAGCGGGCTGATCCGGTATCCGACCATACGATCCAGAACGCGGCGTGCCTGCTGCGCATCAACTAAATTCATATCAATATCCCGCGGAGCTTTCAAGGATGCCTTCACTGCATTTTTGTAATCTCATTAAAGGTAATCCTACGCATCTTCTTTTCATCTAATTTCAGCGCAGTCGCAAGATGCCACGAAATCGCCTCTCCTTCACGGTCAGGGTCAGTTGCCAGAAATACTTTGTCCGACTTCTTCGCCTCTTTCCGCAAAGCCGCAAGAATATCGCCTTTTCCCCTTATTGTAATGTATTTTGGTTCGTAATCGTGTTCTACATCGATTCCAAGTGAACTTTTCGGAAGATCCCGTACATGTCCCTGAGAAGCCGCAACTGTATAATTGCTGCCCAAAAACTTTTTGATCGTTTTCACTTTCGCAGGAGACTCCACGATAACAAGATAATGTGCCATAAAAATTACTCCTCCATCTGAGCGGTATGTGCCCATTTTTAACCCAAAGCTGTTTTTATGATTTTCAAACTCAAATCAAACTGCAGGAAAATTCATTTTAAACAATAATATAATGATTTTTTGATATTTCCCGTATGTACCCGCGCAATTCCAAAGAAACCAATATTTCCATCACCTGACGTACTTCCAGTTTTGTTTCTTTCAAAATTTCTTCCACGCTCTTTGGGTACAAACCGAGACAACTATACAACAATTCCTCTTGAGTTTCAAGCATTTTTTTTTTTACCTTCTTTCTCTGTTTTTTTACCTGATAATCCCAATTCTTCCAAAAACATTTCCGGTGAAAGTAAAATTCCCGCTCCCTGACGGATCAATTCATTACATCCGATACTCATCCGGCTATTTACAGGACCCCGGAAGCGCATACACTTCTCTCCCTTGTTCTAATGCCAGATCGACTGTAATAAGCGAGCCGCTCTTCTCTCCCGCTTCCATAACAAGCACAACATCTGACAATCCGCTTATAATTCTGTTCCGAGCCGGAAAGTTTTGAGGAAACGGAGGCGTTCCAGGCGGCATCTCGGAAATAATTCCACCTCCTTGCTCCAATATATCTACATAAAGCCCGATATGCTCCCTCGGGTAACAAACGTCTACGCCACACCCCAATACCGCGAATGTTTTACCATTTCCAAGAAGCGCCCCTCTGTGACCCATTCCATCTACGCCGCGAGCCATTCCACTTATAATCTGCACCCCATGTTCTGCCAAAACTTTTCCAAAATCAACTGCATATTTTTCACCATAAGGAGTACATCTCCTCGCTCCCACGAGAGCCGCCTTTTTCGCAGCTTTATCCGGAAGGCTGCCTTTTACATAAAGTGCATAAGGATAATCCGAAATCCGTTTTAATTTTTCCGGATATTCATCCGTAAAATGCGGAATAAAACGAATTCCTTTTTCACACAGACTTTCATACTCTTTTTCCGGATCCTGCCGTTTTGCCTTCAAAATTTTATCTTGCTCTGATTCGTTTAAAAATTCTATTTTTTTCAGCTGTGTTTCTTCTATATAATAAATCGCTTCTGCTGTTTTCATGCATTGACGCAGGCGGATTTTTTTCGCAAATTTATTCCCTGTATTTTAGCAAACCAATATTCGTACTTCATACATTCTCCTTTTATTTCATACTTTATTTATCTATTCACATTTCACATTACTTCGCCTCGACCGTTCTCTTCACTTCCGTTTTCATTTTATCCTCCTATACAGTATATTTCCTGTTATCCATTCTATATCCAAGCGCTTCTTGCAAGTGCTTTACTTTGATCGCATCACTTTCTTCTAAATCTGCAATCGTTCGCGCTGTTTTCAAAATCCTGCTATATCCCCGGGCGTCAAATTCATAACCGAAAAGGCCTGCTCCATCACCTTTTTTTCCTTTTTGTTCCCAACTTGCAATACTTATTTAAAGCATCCCCTTCCAACATTGCATTTGTTAAATTTCCTGTTTCCTTATATCGTATTCTTTGCATCTCTCTGACCCGGCAAATTCTTTTTCGTATTTCTTTTGAACTTTCGCCTTTCTGCTCATCTGATAAATGCTCATATTTTACTTGAGAAGCTTCCACACATAGATCGATCCTATCCAGAAAAGGACGGCTGATACGATTCTGATACGCTTGGATCTGCAAAGGTGTACATGTACAATTTGCATTCGGAAAACATCCACACGGACACGGATTCATAGCTGCCACAAGCATAAAATTTGCCGGGAATGTATAATTTCCGTATGTTCGCGACAGATTCACATACCGCTCTTCCAATGGTTGTCGAAGCACTTCCAACGTATCTCTGCGAAATTCAGGGAGTTCATCAAGAAATAAAACGCCTTTATGAGCAAGGCTGATTTCTCCGGGATGCGGAATCGTTCCTCCTCCGATCAAAGCAGCTTTTGTTGCCGTATGATGCACTTCACGAAACGGACGGTCTACAATCAGCGGGGTTTTCTCATCAACTAACCCTAATACACTGTATATTTTTGTAATCTCCAAACTTTCTCGCAAATCAAGCGGCGGCAATATCCCGGCAATACATTTTGCCGTCATTGACTTTCCACTGCCCGGCGGACCGATAAGAAGAAGATTGTGCCCTCCTGCAACTGCGATTTCCGCTGCTCTTTTTACAAATTCCTGACCTTTCATATCTGGAAAATCAGGAAATTTCGTTTCTTTTTGAACTGTTTTCTCAAATTCCCACAATCCGTTATCTCTTTATTTTGTATCTTCTTTCTCTTTCTTCTGTTTTGCATTGCCTCAACCGCTTCCTGCAAAGTCGCAGCTCCTACAATTTCCATTTCACTGACAAGCGACGCTTCCGTTACATTTTCAGACGGAACAATACACTTTCTCACCCCTTTTTCTTTCGCTTCCATTACGATCGGCAAAACTCCAGACACTTTCTTCACACTTCCTCCAAGACTGAGTTCTCCGATAATCAGACAGTCTTTCTCCGGCTTTTCAATCTGTCCTAATGCAGTCAATATCGCCGCGGCGATCGGCAGGTCAAAAGACGCGCCGTGCTTTCGCATTGTAGCCGGTGATAAATTCACAACAGTCCGCTTTGCCGGATACTCAAATCCCGAATTTTTAATTGCAGTTCTCACCCTTTCTCCCGCTTCTTTTTACTTCCGATGACAAATACCCCACCATATGGAATACCGGCAGGCCGTTCGATATATCTGCCTCTACATGAATAAACGCCACCTCAAGACCTTCAATCACCGCAGATAAAATTGTACTGAAACTCATTTGCACTCCTTTCTATGAGCTTCCTGTTCTCCTTTGTTAAAATAACAAGATCTTCTATCGTTTATACTGTTGATTTATACACTATTTATTATAGAAGAAACACCACTTAAAATAATTGAATTCCAACCGATCCGGTCAGACACCTCTTTCAGAGGTCAGATTGCCGAAGATGAATTTCTTCGGGAATGTAGATTTATGATAATTCATAAAAAAATGAGCGTCAAGAAAAAAAATGAAAATTTCACGAAATGACAGAATTTATTTCCCAGTTTACAGATGGAAAAGCACAAACAACATGTCTTTTACATAGACTATATCAAATGTGCTAAGAGGTGTTATCTTGAAATCATTTCCAAATCCGCTCACGCCGTCGGAAGAAAAATATTATATCCGAAAATACACAGAAGGTGACCTCGAGGCAAAACACATCCTGATCGAACGCAATCTAAGACTTGTCGCACATGTAATCAAAAAATATCAAAATTCCGAAGAAGATCCCGAAGACCTGATCTCTATCGGCACAATCGGACTGATCAAAGCCGTTGTCACTTTTAATCCTGACAAAGGAAACCGCCTCGCCGCCTATGCTTCCAGATGCATAGAAAATGAAATTCTTATGTATCTTCGTTCCAAGAAAAAAGCCGCAAAAGAAATCTCTCTTTATGAACCAATCGGCACTGACAGAGAAGGAAACGAAATAAAATTATATGATATTATCGAGACTGATGAAGAAGAAGTTGCCGAAAAAATTCACCTAAAAGAAAATATACAGACACTTTATGAAAAAGTCGAAAAAGAATTATCGCAGCGGGAACGTATTATTTTAAAAATGCGTTACGGACTCTATAACGGAGAAGAATACACACAACGGGAAATTGCCAGGCAACTTGGCATTTCCCGTTCTTATGTCTCACGAATCGAAAAAGGGGCTGTGGAGAAACTACGGAAATCTTTTTCATGATTTCAAAAATACCTATATACATGTAACAAAATTGCTAACACTTATTTTCGGTAATCACCGGAAACGCCAAAAGCCTCTGAAAAATCCAGACTTTGTCTCATCTCTAGTAAAAAAGAACTGCCTATCATCAATCTTTCAATGACAGGCAGTTCTTCTGCTTAAAATTCTTATTCAATTTCATTTACGAAAACAGTTTAGTGTACTCTGTCTGTGTATCGGCAATATGATATATATAAACTGTTTTTTCTATCAGTCGATATATAGAAACATACCTTTCAGATATAATCATGTGATACCCCTTTCGGTTCAACCATTTGTCAGGTGTAAGTGAACCAAAATTCGGGTATAACTCAAACGTTCAATACTATTTAATATCTGATCTGTTACTTTCATCGCAGATTCCACACCGAATTGAAGTAAATAATAGTCCTCAATACTTTTCAAATCTTCCCACGCAGTAGGAAGAATCTCAACCTTATATTGTTCCTGCACGTTCTCTCAATTCCTTTCTTGCTTCGGAGATACTTCTTGTCTTTGCTCCGTTTAACCGTTCTTCTTCTGCTTGCATGATTTTCGCACGAAGTTCCAATGCCTGTTCCCTTTTCTCAAAGGCATCAATATTCATAAATACTCCGTCACCCTCGCCATTTTTTGTTATATAAATCGGTTCACTCGTTGACCTTGCAAGATTGGAAATGGTAGAATAATCGTTTCGTAATGTTGCTGAAGCTTTAATAATCATTTTCTTCACCCTTTCATGTTTCTTTATTTTTATATCATTTTATTGATATAATTATATCTTCTTTTTTTATATATTATCAAGTAAATCCAATTTATGAAAGAAGAAGTCTTTGGAAAATCCAGACTTTGTCTCATCTCCTATACAAAGAAATCGCTGAAGTATAAAACTTCAGCGATTTCTTTTTCACATTTCTTATATCGACAATCATCATATTCTCTGCTGAATATGATTTTCTTTGATTAACGAAAAAAACTGTTCTTATAACTGCGGACCAGCTGAAACAAGAGCTTTTCCTGCCTCGTTGCTCTCATATTTTGCAAAGTTTTTAATAAATCTTCCTGCAAGATCTTTTGCCTTTTCATCCCATTCGGAAGCGTCTGCATATGTGTCACGAGGATCAAGAATGTTTGTGTCAACTCCCGGAAGCTCTGTCGGAACTTCAATGTTGAAGTACGGAATAGTTTTTGTCGGCGCATTTGCGATATCTCCGTTCAAAATTGCATCGATGATACCACGAGTATCTTTAATAGAGATACGTTTTCCTGTTCCGTTCCATCCTGTATTTACAAGATATGCTTTCGCGTTGTTAGCTTTCATTTTCTTAACGAGCTCTTCAGCATATTTTGTCGGATGAAGCTCAAGAAATGCCTGTCCAAAACATGCTGAGAATGTCGGTGTCGGCTCTGTGATACCACGCTCCGTACCTGCAAGTTTTGCTGTAAATCCTGACAAGAAATAATATTCTGTCTGCTCCGGTGTAAGAATCGATACCGGCGGAAGCACTCAAACGCATCTGCTGACAGGAAAATTACATTTTTCGCTGCCGGAGCTGCCGATATCGGACGCACGATTTTTTCAATATGATCGATCGGATAAGACACACGAGTATTCTCTGTTACACTCTTATCATCAAAGTCAATTTTTCCGTTCTCATCAAGAGTTACGTTCTCAAGAAGAGCATTTCTCTTAATAGCATTATAAATATCCGGCTCTGACTCTTTATCAAGGTTGATTACTTTTGCATAACATCCGCCTTCAAAGTTAAAGATACCGTTATCATCCCATCCGTGCTCGTCATCACCGATCAAAAGACGTTTCGGATCTGTGGAAAGCGTTGTCTTACCTGTTCCTGAAAGTCCGAAGAAAATTGCTGTATTCTCTCCGTTCATGTCTGTGTTTGCGGAACAGTGCATAGAAGCGATTCCTTTCAGCGGCAGATAGTAGTTCATCATAGAGAACATACCTTTTTTCATCTCTCCGCCGTACCATGTATTCAGAATAACCTGCTCACGGCTTGTAATATTGAACATAGCCGCTGTCTCTGAGTTCAATCCCAGTTCTTTATAATTTTCCACTTTTGCTTTGGAAGCATTATATACTACGAAATCCGGTGTAAAGTTCTCAAGTTCTTCGGCTGTAGGCTGAATAAACATGTTCTTTACGAAATGAGCCTGCCATGCAACCTCAACGATAAAACGGATTGCCATACGTGTATCTGCATTTGCTCCGCAAAATGCGTCAACAACAAACAGTCTCTTATTGGAAAGTTCTTTCAGCGCGATCGCCTTACATGTATCCCATGCTTCCTGGCTTGCCGGATGATTGTCGTTTTTGTATTCATCTGATGTCCACCAAACCGTATCTTTGGAGTTTTCATCCATTACGATAAATTTATCTTTCGGAGAACGTCCTGTATAAATACCTGTCATTACATTAACAGCTCCCAGTTCGCTTTCCTGTCCTTTTTCAAAGCCTTCAAGACTTGAATCTGTCTCTTCTTTAAAAAGCAGCTCATAAGAAGGGTTGTAAACGATTTCCGTAGTTCCTGTAATACCATACTGACTAAGATCAATGTTTGCCATAATATGTCTTACCTCTCTCTTTCTAAAATGTATATTTCACATCTACGCCGCTTAATGCCAGCGTTATGCTTTCATTATACAAAATCATTTTCCAAAAATCAACAATAATATTCATCTATCTCTCTCGATTATATGAAAGTTTTATAAACTGCAAATTCATATGCTCTATTTTATTTCTAAAAAAAACAAAATTACATTTCAATCACCGGAAGTGTCAAAAGGCACATTTGTGGATTTTAAGCGATTGTCAAGGTTTCCGAAAAATCTGGGTTTTGACTCGTCGCCATTTAAAAAATGCAGGATTTTTTTATCAATCCTGCATTTTCTACACGACAAGCCTCTCATAAATTATACATTCAAAATTTCTTTCACGATTTCTTTCATTTTGTCCGAATCGCATTCTCTGTTATGTCTGATCTGAGCATTTCGGATCTCTTTGATCGCATTCGGAATTTCCGTTGCCGACAGGGCGCTCAGCTCATCGATCAATTCAAATTCATCTTTCTTTGCATATTTATCGTCAATGGCAGTCATAACGCTATGGATAAATTTATACGGACTCGCCGTCGAAGCTACGAGACACTTCTTTTCATCCCCACTTTCCTTGCGGTATTGTGCGCATACATGTGCCGCTACCGCCGTATGCGTATCCATCACATACCCTGTTTTCTCATATGTATTTTTAATCGTCTCTTTCGTCTCTTCTTCCGTCGCAAATCCTCCGACAAAATCACCTAACTGTCCGCGCATCTCTTCTGTTATTTCATAAACGCCTTCTTCTTTAAGCTGTCTCATCAACTCGGCATTTTTCCCTGCATCCTGCCCTGCGATTGTATAGATCAAACGCTCCAGATTGCTGGAAATCAAAATGTCCATAGACGGGGAAGATGTCAGGATAAATTCTCTGTTTTTATCATAAACCCCTGTTTTAAAGAAATCAAAAAGCACTTTATTTTCGTTGGATGCACAGATCAGCTTTGCAATCGGCACTCCCATCTGTTTCGCATAATAAGCAGCCAGAATGTTTCCGAAGTTTCCTGTCGGAACCGTCACATTGATCTTTTCTCCCGCTTTGATTTCTTCATTCTCAAGCAGTTTTGCATAAGCGTAAACATAATATACTACCTGCGGAACAAGACGTCCGATATTGATAGAGTTCGCAGATGAAAACTGGTATCCGGCATCTGCCAACTCTTCCGCCAGCTTTTTATCTTCAAAAATCGCTTTCACACCGCTTTGTGCATGATCGAAATTTCCGTGGATCGCCACTACTGATGTGTTCTCTCCTTTTTGAGTCACCATCTGAAGCTCCTGAATACGGCTGACGCCCCCTTTTGGATAAAAAACGATGATCCTCGTTCCCGGAACGTCCGCAAAACCTGCAAGAGCCGCCTTTCCCGTATCTCCTGATGTTGCCGTTAAAATTACAATTTCATTTTTCACATTATTTTTCTTAGCCGACGTAATAAGAAGATGCGGCAAAATCGACAAAGCCATATCCTTAAATGCGATCGTTGCTCCGTGGAACAACTCCAAATGATATGTGTCACCCACTTTTACAAGCGGAGCGATCACTTCTGTATCAAACTTGGAATCATACGCACTGTTGATGCAGTGTTTTAACTCTTCCTCCGTAAAATCCGTAAAAAACTGTTTCATCACAGCATAAGCTGTTTCCTGATAAGACATCCCTTTCAATTCATCAAGCGTAACGTCAAGCTTTGGAATAGATTCCGGAACAAACAATCCCCGTCATCTGCCAGACCTTTCAAGATCGCCTCGGATGCCGACACTGTTTTTTCTGAGTTTCTTGTACTCTTATACAATAAATTCATTATTTTACCTCTTTTTCTTTCTGCAACACAATTTTCAACTAAATATATTCCTGAATACTCAGGCACTTTTTTCGTTCCGCCTTATGCAGATCGCCACAATACCGCATACTGCCATCAGCATCGGATAGATCAAATACGGCATAAAATCAAACGGAGTCAGACCTGTAAGAGCCGCAGCCGTAAGAAGCTGAGCGCCGTAAGGGATCAGCCCCTGTCCAACGGATGTAAACATATCCAGCAGAGATGCCGATCTTCTTGGATCAACGTCAAACTCATCACTGATTTCCTTCGCGATCGGGCCTGTCATAACAATCGCTACCGTATTGTTTGCCGTACAAAGATCAACTAAAAACGAAAGCAGCGCAATTCCTCCCTGTGCTCCTTTTGCTCCGTGAATCCTGCTTTTGATCTGATCCAGAATAAACTGGATTCCGCCGTTCATCTTCACAAGCGATACAATACATGCTACAAGAATAGATATTACAGTAATATCATACATCGATACAACGCCATCTCCTACAACAGTAAACATATCCGCTAAAACAATGTTTCCCGTTGCCACTCCCGCTATAAGTGAAATAACAGTTCCGCCGATCAGCACGAGAAATACATTGATTCCGATCAACGCACCTATAAGCACGACAAGATACGGTACAACCTGCCAGAAATTATAGTCTAAATTCTCTGTAATATCGTACGCTACATTGCGCGTCACAAACCAAAAGAACACGACTGTAATGATCGCCGCCGGAAGTACGATCAGAAAATTCATCTTAAACTTATCTTTCATCTCGCATCCCTGCGTTTTTACTGCCGCAATCGTCGTATCAGAGATCATCGACAGGTTATCGCCGAACATTGCCCCGCACACGACGGCAGCTACACAGATTGCCATAGAAAACCCTGTCTGTTTACTGATTCCGACCGCAATCGGAGCAAGCGCCGTGATTGTTCCTACGGAAGTTCCCATCGACACTGAAATAAAACATCCTATAATAAACAGACCTGCCACTGCAAAATGCGGCGGAATAAGAGAGAGTCCCAAATTCACCGTACTGTCCACCCGCCTGCTGCGGTTACCGCTCCCGAAAAAGCTCCCGCGCAAAGGAAAATAAGACACATAGTAATAATATTTTCCTCTCCGAGTCCTTTTGCGATCACTTCCATCTTTTTCTGAAAACTTACTTTACGGTTCTGCAAAAACGCAACAAATAAAGCAATCAGAAATGCAACTACTGCCGGCATTGCGTAAAAATCCTTAAACAAGATTCCCGCGCCTAAAAAGATTACCAAAAACACGCCTATAGGCAGAAGCGCAAAAAGCCTTTCCCTTTTGTTTTCATTTCCCATTAAATTCTCCCTTTCGTTTTAGATATAATAACCGTTGCAAAAAGGCGGCAGTACTGCCTGCCGCTTTTCTTTTTGCCCGAATTTCGGCTAAAAGAGCCAAAACTTTATATATTATTTCTTTTTACTGTTTGTATAGTTGACCAATCCGCCTGCGGCAATCAATTTCTGCATAAATTCCGGGAAGGGCTGACCTTTAAATTCAGTTCCTTTTGTACGATTGTAAATCATACCACTGTCAAAATCAACCTCAACTTCGTCACCTGCTTCAATTCCTTGTGCCGCTTCCGGACATTCAATAATCGGAAGACCGATATTGATTGCATTTCTGTAAAAGATTCTTGCGAACGTTTCCGCGATAATGCAGCTTACTCCTGCCGTTTTCAAGCAGAGCGGCGCATGTTCTCTGGATGATCCGCATCCGAAATTTTTATTTGCCACAATAATATCTCCCGACTGTACTTTTTTACAAAATCCGGATCTATATCTGCCATAGCGTGGCTGGCAAGTTCTTGTGCATCAAAGGAATTCAGATATCTTGCCGGAATGATAACGTCTGTATCTACATTGTCTCCGTATTTAAAAACATGTCCGTGCGCTCTCATGATCTTCCTCCTTCTTTCTGTTCTGCCATTGAATATTCCGCGAATCTGCCTCTTCGTCTGCAGCGCTTATTTTTTCGGGATTTGCAATATACCCTTTGATCGCACTTGCAGCGGCAACTTCCGGCGATGCCAGATAAATCAGAGAATCAACATGTCCCATGCGTCCGACAAAATTACGGTTCGTTGTGGAAACACACTTTTCTCCTGCTGCCATAACTCCCATATGCCCGCCCATACACGGTCCGCAGCTCGGAGTATTTACAGCACATCCTGCATCTACAAAAATATCCAGCAGTCCTTCTTTGATACATTGCTTATAAATCTTCTGTGTAGCCGGAACAACCATCACACGCACATCAGGATGTACCGTATGACCTTTCAGTATTGCCGCAGCTTTCCTCATATCTTCCATTCGTCCGTTCGTACAAGAACCAATCACAACCTGATCGATCTTAACCTGTTCCTCTGCCTCGATCTCATCAATCGTCTTTGCGTTTCCCGGCAAATGCGGAAACGCTACCGTCGGACGCACCTTTGACAGATCAATCTCTACAACGTCGTCATAAACCGCATCCTCGTCCGCCTCGTAAACTGTATACGGTTTCTCACAATGAGCGTCAAGATACTCGACCGTCTTTTCATCCACCGGAAAAATCCCGTTTTTCGCACCGGCCTCAATCGCCATATTCGCCATCGTAAAACGATCATCCATAGACAGATTTCCAATTCCGTCACCTGTAAATTCCATTGATTTATAAAGCGCGCCGTCCACTCCGATCTTGCCGATAATGTGAATGATAATATCTTTTCCGCTTACATATTTCCCCGGCTTTCCCGTCAGAACAAACTTGATCGCCGACGGCACTTTAAACCAGATTTCTCCTGTCGCCATTCCGGTTGCCACATCGGTCGTTCCCATTCCTGTTGAAAACGCGCCCAAAGCTCCGTATGTACATGTATGTGAATCCGCTCCGATGATACACTCACCTGCGGTGACAACTCCCGCTTCGGGAAGAATCGCATGTTCCACACCCGATTTTCCCTGTTCAAAATACCATTTCAGCCCCTGCTCCTTCGCATATTCACGAATTGCTTTTGAATTTTCCGCTGATTTGATATCTTTATTCGGTGTAAAATGATCCGGTACAAACACAACCTTATCTTTACCAAACACTTTATCCGCCATCTGTCTGATGATCGGCAAAGCCATCGGTCCTGTAATATCATTCGCCATCACGATATCGAGTTTCGCTTCGATCAGCTGCCCTGCTTCCACAGTATCCAATCCTGCGTGAGCAGCCAAAATCTTCTGCGTCATCGTCATTCCCATTTTGAGACCCCTTTATCATTCATAAATATGGTCTTTGCCACATCATTTTTATTTCTTTGCGATATATCCTTTTGCCGTAAGCGCTTCTGCACAAAGCACTGCTCCGCCAGCCGCACCTCTTACTGTATTATGTGACAGTCCGATAAACTTAAAGTCATACATGCTGTCCTCTCTGAGACGTCCGATAGACACTCCCATGCCGCGCTCATAATCTACGTCTGCCGTTACCTGCGGACGATTTTCTTCCTCAAGATACTGGATAAACTGCTTCGGCGCGCTCGGCAGTTCTGCTTCCTGCGGGAATCCTTTAAAGTTTACCAGTTTTTCAATTAGCTGTTCTTTTGTCGGTTTCTTTTCAAAATTGATAAATACCGCCGCAGTATGTCCGTTTAATACAGGAACACGCACACACTGACATGTGATCTTCGGAAGCTCGGCTTTTACGATCTCGCCATTTTCCACTTTTCCGAGAACTCTAAGCGGCTCCTGCTCGCTTTTCTCTTCTTCTCCTCCGATAAACGGAATAATATTTCCCAGCATTTCCGGCCAGTCTTTGAATGTTTTTCCTGCTCCTGAAATTGCCTGATATGTTGTAACAACAAGCTCTTTCGGTCCGAATTCTTTCCATGCCGCCAAACACGGAGCGTAACTTTGGATCGAACAGTTCGGTTTTACTGCAATGAATCCTCTCGTTGTACCGAGACGTTTCTTCTGATCTTTGATCACTTCAAAATGTTCTGCATTGATCTCCGGTACTACCATCGGAACGTCCGGCGTCCAGCGATGCGCGCTGTTGTTTGATACGACCGGAGTCTCTGTTTTTGCATATGCCTCTTCGATCACTTTGATCTCTTCTTTGCTCATATCAACCGCGCTGAAAACAAAATCTACAGTCGAAGCTACATGCTCTACGTCATTTACGTTAAGAACAACAAGCTTTTTCACAGCCTCCGGCATCGGCGTATCCATTTTCCAGCGATCGCCTACCGCTTCCTCATATGTCTTTCCTGCAGAACGCGGGCTTGCCGCAACTGTTACAACTTCAAACCACGGATGATCCTCAAGCAGAGAGATAAATCTCTGACCTACCATTCCTGTCGCACCTAAAATACCTACTTTTAATTTCTGTTCCATCTTCTTTCTCCTTTTACTGTTATTTTTCCTGTTATCTTTCTTACTATAGCGCCATATCCACGTCAGCTTCCGCTTGCCTCTATAACCTCTATAGTATCTTCTATCTGTAAAAGCCTGACTCTGCGAAATTCTTTATAAAGCAGGCTGTTCTTTCAAATATTGCCGTTCTGCTCTGATCACCGCTTCCATTGCGTTTTTCCCCGGCGCGCCGATTGTGTTACGCATATCCACGCATGTTTTCATACTGATCGCCTCATATATATCTTCTTCAAAGACAGGAGAAATCGCCTTGAATTCTTCCAAAGACATATCGTCCAAAGCAATATTTTTCTCAATGCAATACAATACAAGTCTTCCAACGATACCATGGGCATCCCTGAACGGAACATTGTGATTTACGAGATAATCCGCAGCATCCGTCGCATTTGTGAAACCGTGCTTTGCACTTTCTTCCATGCGGGCATTGTTAAAACGCATTGTCTTTAACATTCCTGTAAATAATGCAAGACATCCTTTGGTCGTATCGATCGCATCAAATACAAGTTCTTTATCTTCCTGCATATCTTTATTATATGCAAGCGGAATCCCTTTCATCGTCGTCAAAAGTGAAGTGAGAGCTCCGTAAACGCGTCCTGTTTTTCCTCGTACAAGCTCTGCGATATCAGGATTTTTCTTTTGCGGCATAATACTGCTTCCCGTACTGTAAGCGTCGTCAATCTCAACAAATTTGTATTCATTTGTATTCCAGATGATCACTTCTTCCGAAAATCTGCTAAGGTGCATCATAATCGTTGACATGGCAGACAGAAGTTCAATCAGATAGTCTCTGTCCGACACAGAATCCATACTGTTTAAAGTAGGACCGTCGAATCCGAGAAGCAACGCTGTATATTCTCTGTCCAACGGATATGTCGTTCCCGCCAAAGCTCCGCTTCCGAGAGGACAAAGGTTCATCCTTTTATAAATATCCCGCATCCTCTGATGGTCGCGCTTAAACATTTCAAAATAAGCTCCCATATGATGTGCCAGAGTAATCGGCTGCGCCTTTTGCAGATGTAAATCCCGGCATATATGTCTCTGTATTTTCTTCCATCAATTTCAAAAGAACTTCCATAAGTTCTCTTAACAAACTGTCAAGGTGTGTGATCGCATCTCGCGTATAAAGCTTCATATCCAAAGCGACCTGATCGTTTCTGCTTCGCCCTGTATGTAATTTTTTCCCCGCATCTCCGATCCTGTCGATCAGATTCGCTTCTACAAAGCTGTGGATATCTTCATATTCTTCTGTGATCTCAAGCGTTTTGTTCTCTACGTCTCTGCATATACTTTCAAGACCCTCTATGATCTGATCTTTCTCTTCTTTTGTCAGAATCCCCTGTTTTTCAAGCATCGTCACATGAGCAATGCTCCCTCTGATATCCTGTTTATAAAAACGCTTATCAAAAGAAATCGAAGCGTTAAAATTATAAACTAACTGATCTGTTTCTTTCGTAAAACGACCACCCCATAGTTGTGCCATTTCATCTCCTCTTTTCTGTTCTGCATTTTTCACCTAGTTTAACACATTAACGTGCGAAATGTCCATACTTTTTATAAAAACTGTTTTTCTCTATGCTCACGTTCTCTCATTGAAAACTCACATCCACAGTAATCCTGCCTGTAGAGCCCATATTCTTCGGATAATTCTACAGACCGTTTATATCCGTTCCGCTTTTTAAAATCCGAAACTAAATACTCTACGCCGTACTTTTTCCCGACTCGCACTCCGATCTCGTTCAACTTCTGCGAATTTTTTCAGAGGGCTGATGCTCAGAGTCGTCGTAAAATAATCAAATCTGCCTTCCGCTGCCTGCTGCGCCGCCTCTTCAAGCCGAAGTTCATAGCATTTCATGCATCGTGCGCCGCCTTCTTTCAAATGCTCCATCCCTTTGCCATTTCATAGAACTTCTCCTTATCATACTTTCCCCGCAAGGAATGAGACCGGATATTGAAACCGCATATCTTTTATCAGTTTCTGCTGCTCTATGATCCGCTTTGTATACTCGCTCTCAGGATAAATATTCGGGTTATAATAAAGCACCGTGATCCTGAAATAGCGGGATAAATATTCCAGCACATAACTGCTGCACGGCGCACAACAGCTATGGATCAAAAGAGTCGGGACACGGCCTTCCTCTTCAAGACGTTTCAATATTTTATCTAATTCCTTTTGATAATTGATTTTCTGAACATTCATCTTAACTGTTCTCCTATATGCTGCGTTACCTTTTTGTTTATTCTACTTATAATAAGATATCATCTCTTTTTCCAAATTACAATGTCAATCCGTTTCATTTCCAAATCAGATCAAGTTCCGATATGTCGATATTCACACACTGCCGCCGGCTCTCATACATTAATCTTAGATACTTAAATAAGAACGGAAGTGACTCTGTGAGACCTTTACTGGAATTAAACAACATCAGTTATTCTTATCATACAATAGACGGAGAAACAAAAGCTTTATCCGATATTTCTTTTCAGCTTGCCCCCGGAGAATTTGCCGCCGTTGTCGGACCTTCCGGATGTGGGAAATCCACACTTCTTTCGTTAATCGCAGGACTTATAGAGGCAGAGAACGGAACAATCTTCCTAGACGGCGAACCATCGGAAAAATCTTTCAGAAAATCTGCCAAAATAGGCTATATGCTTCAGCATGATCACCTTTTTGAATGGAGGAGCATTTTAAAAAACGTCCTGCTCGGCGCTGAAATCAACAAAAGTGTATCCCAGGAAACGAAACAACGGGCAAAAGAACTTCTGCGTCAATACGGATTAAAGCGTTTTATTAACTCCCGCCCGTCTGAATTATCCGGTGGAATGCGGCAAAGAGCAGCTCTGATCCGCACTCTCATGCCGAATCCCGAACTGCTCCTTTTTAGATGAACCTTTTTCCGCTCTCGATTATCAAACACGTCTTACCGTCAGCGATGATATCGGAAAAATCATCAAACATTCAGGAAAAACCGCGCTTCTTGTAACCCATGACCTTTCAGAGGCAATCAGCCTTGCCGATCGGATCATCATATTGACAAAACGCCCCGCACATATTGCCCGAATTGTTCCGATTGCATTTTCCATCGAAAACGATACCCCGCTAAACCGAAGAAATGCCCCGGAATTCAAACAATATTTTAACGAAATATGGAAGGAGCTAAATCAAGATGAATGATCAATCTAACGGACAAAAACTTTTTTTAACGCGCCTTCGCCGTCATAGGATCACAGTTTTGATCAGCCGTGTCCTTATTTTAACTGTGTTTCTTTTTTTATGGGAATTATGCGCTCGTTTTGAAATTATAGATTCCTTTATCTTCAGCAGTCCTTCAAAAATCACTCTTTGTTTTTGGAAATGTTGAAAAACCGATCTCTTTTCCTTCATATCGGGATTACTTTATACGAAACATTTATCAGCTTCATACTCGTCATATTGCTCAGCATCCTTGCGGCAATCTTGCTTTGGTATAGTAAAAAGCTATCGGAAATACTGGAACCATACCTCGTTGTGCTAAACAGCCTTCCGAAATCCGCGCTTGCCCCTCTTCTGATCGTATGGCTCGGCGCAACTTCAAAAACTATTATTGCCGGAATGTCCGTCGCCATCTTCGGAAGTATCTTGAATCTGTATACCGCCTTTATCAATGTCGATCAGGAAAAGATCAAACTGATATATACACTGCACGGAAACCGCAGGCATGCGCTTACAAAGTTGTACTGCCTTCCTCTGTTCCGGCAATCATAAGCAATATGAAAGTCAATATCGGACTTTGTCTTGTGGGAGTCATTATCGGAGAATTTCTCGCTGCCAAAAGCGGACTTGGATATCTGATCATCTATTCCAGTCAGGTATTTAAGATGGATTGGCTTCTCATGTCGATTATTTTGCTCTGTATTATGGCAATGGGATTGTATGCTCTGATCAATGTAGTGGAAAAACGAGTGTTGAAAAAGTATTAAATATGGCAATAGAAGACTGTCGCTTGAAACTTCAAACTCAAGCAGCAGTCTCTTTGCCGACTTAATTGATCTTTTATATTTAAGTAACAAGAGCATTATTTTTGATATTGTTAATAATCTTAACAAATTTTACCTGTTCTTCATATGTAAAAATCAAACTAAATTTATATGGTCTGTCAAACGGCGTTTTCATCAAATCAAGAACATTATTAATATACCCATTTTCTACGACATAATCTACAACTTGTTCAATAAAATGAAGTTGCTCTGTATTTGGTCTTTCTTCTAAAATAAATGTGGAAAACGCAGCATATGCAGCAGTCCGATCCATCTTTGCAATTTTACGAATCAACAAACCGAACGGTGTATCTTGATAATTCATCTCATAATCTTCTGCCGTCCCTAATTCTACAGTAAATATTCGCTCTAACTCGTTATAATCTTCCACAGAAATCGGTTCATTATGCAGGAGTTTATTAATCGCCGGCGTCGTTTTATGTGCTTCAACGTATTCGTTTACTTTTGCCCGGTAATCTTCAAAATCAGATGCAGACAGACTCGTCAATCTTCCTTCTTCTCTAAACACAACTATATCTTTAAAATTTGAATAATGAAGCTTTCTTTCTTCGCGGGAATGTATTTCATAATTTCACGTAAAGATTTTCTTGTTTCTTCAAATTTCAAAACATCCTGAACATCCCAATAATGATCTGATACAAGTTCTTTCAATTCCGAAATTCTAACTTTTATATCCGGAATCGTAGCGCATTCTTTCAAAAAGAATATTTGCATTACCAACAACATACCTTTTTAATCTTCCTAAATTTTTTCCTCCTGTCATAACTGACAACATCAGTCCATACATAAGCACATCAAAACTAATTGCCGCTTCGTCCTTCTCATCTGATACGACAAGTTTTGCAAGGTGATCTATAATTTCTTCTTTATGAATTTCCTCAAGGCATTCATACTGTTTTCGTTCTTTATATCTTTCTACATACCTTAGTTCTAAGCGCACTTCAACCCTTTCTGTTCCCATAGCTTTCACATCATCTACGACATGATCTATCAAATTCTCCCGAATATTCTGATACTTCACATCTACATAATTTGCATCCTGCAAACATTTGATCATCTGGACCATTCGGATAAATCTTGCCGCAACCGGAGCAACTACTTCCCCTGCTTCTCTTCCTTTTGGATGTTCGTCAAAAAAATTGAAAATTCCTCATATAATCAAATACAACAAATTCTTTTTTATCCTCGCCTTCCCCAAAAAGGTTTTCACAAAGTCTTGTTCCTCGACCTAACATCTGCTCAAATTTAATCCGGCTATAAACTTTCTTGGCAAAAACAAGATTTGTAATTTCCGGCACATCTATCCCGGTTTCCAGCATATCTACAGTCACCGTAATAAACGGATAGTCATCCGCTTTTTAAAATCCTTAAGATTTTGTCCTGCATATGGCTCATCACAAACCACCAACTTGCAAAAATTACCTTTATATTGCGGATATAATTCATTAAATCGATCAACAATAAATTTTGCATGCAATTTATTTTGTGCGAAAATAATTGTCTTCCCGACATGATTTCCATTTTTATGTCTAATGCCGTTATTCATCAAATCTGAAATCATTCTATCAACCGTATCGACATTAAAAATATATTTATTTATTCTCTCCGGCGGAATATGTTCAGGCACTCCTCCATCTTCGACAAACTCTGCTTCATATGCCTCCCTCTCTTCCTCGTCCAAATCCGCATATGTAATTCCATCATCTGAAATCTGTGTCGAAGTCTCAATTAAATAAAACGGAACTAACACATGATCTTTTTCCACCGCTTCCTCATACTCATATACATCCGTCGGTATATTATTTTTCATATCAAAAAATGTATAGGTAGACTGATGAATCGTATTCTTCGGCGTCGCAGTCAATCCCAGCAGGCAAGCGTCAAAATATTGAAAAATTGCTTTATATTTATTAAAAATACTTCTATGTGCTTCATCTATTACAATTAACGAAAAATGCCCCGGCGAAAAAAATCGCGATCCATCCGCATTTTTTATAGTATCAATCGCATGTAACATTGTCTGGTATGTTGAAAATATAATTTTGCATTTCGCTCATCTTTATTTAGTAAAAGATTACACATTGTTGTATTCTCTATATATTTATAAAACGCATCCTTTGCCTGCTTCACCAATTCTTTGCGATCTGCCAAAAACAACACTTTTCCCATTAACTCACTGCGCGTCATCACATCTACTATCGATGCCGCTGTTCGTGTTTTCCCTGTACCCGTCGCCATTACAAGCAAACATTTTCGGATTCCCTTTTCATAATTTTCACAGCATTTTGTAACTGCTCTTAATTGATACCAGCGATCCGTAATTTGCTTATCAATCTGAATGCTGTTAACCGATTTCTTTATACATCGCCGCTCAATCATTGCATTGATATCTTTTGCGGAAAGATGCCGCTCACAAGTCTGGGCGCACTGTTTGCATCATCCCAAAGATAAGTTTCAAAACCATTTGTATAAAATATAATCGGTCTTTTTCCCTGCATATTTTGGATACAGTCTGCATATAATTTCCCTTGATTCCGCCCTTTATCTCCGCTCTCGCTTGCCTTTTTTGCTTCTACTACAGCAATAATCTTTCCTGTATCTCCCCATATAACATAATCCACATATCCCCGTCCTGTTTGATTCGGCATTCCGACAACAGGATATTCAACTTCCACACAATTTCTCTTTTTATCCTGATCGAACACATATCCATTCGCCTCTAAATCTGCATCAATATATCTTTTTCTCGTCGTCCATTCTGACAGATCCGGTTCGTAAACATATTCCCGATTTTTTATATTACGGGCTTTTTGAACTTTCATCTCATTACGAAGTTCTTTATTCAAAGCTAAAAGACGTTCTATTTCTTTATCTTTTTCATTCACTATTTTATCAGCGTTTTTTTGAACGTCTTTAATAACCTGCCGATACTCTTCCTGTACCACATTCATATCCGTTGTCGCATCAGGAATCTTTTTCTCATCAAATACTCGTTCAACATAATCTCTTCCGTAACAATAATCAACCCATTCCACAAAATCAAATAATATGTTGAGAGAAAGAACTGCATTGTCTCGCGTCAGTCGTTTTGAAGTATGTACAGACTCATTTCCATTCCGAACAATGTGCTGAAGCCTTCTCCACAATGTAATATCCATCAAAGAAGGAAAGCCATTATTGTGAAGTAAAGACTGCAATCCTTCTCTATTTCCAATCGGTTCTAATGCAGAATCAATCGAATAAATCCATTTCACACACAATTCCAATGCTTTTCTTGAAGCTACCGCGCTCATCACCGGCGAAGATTCTAATATTCTTTCCGCATCAATACACGCTCCTGAAAACAATTCATATTCTTGTTTCTTCTCAAGAAATGCAAAATTCATTTCCATGATAAGCTCCTCCTCTCAAGCAAATTTTTAATATTTCCGCACTGCAACTTTTGATTTGTCGGTTTGAGCGACGAAGACAGCAAATTGCTCTTGTAATTCCATTGGAGGTACGGCGACCTGTAACTGCTTTAATTTTGCACCAGGCAAATGTGCAATAGTAGCTTTTGCACCGGCTAATGCAGAAAAACCTCCATAATCGCAATTATATCTAAACCACCACGCCAGATAATCTGGTAAAATTATCTGGTGATTACATCTCACTAATGCAACGCCTTTTGAAAAAACATGCTGAACTCATTATGCCACACAGCACACCGTCCAATTCGCCACCCTCACAAACCAAAAGATCTCCTTCACGCAGCTCAAACTCTGCAACGGTCTTTTTCATCAAAATCCATTTTATTTAGGATTTTCAAGATTGAACCGAAACCACTGAACATTGAAAATTGGCTAAGTAAGGATAACTATTTCTTCCAGTTTGCTGTTTTGCATCTAGCATTTTCCCCAATCGATGAAGAAGTGATCTCTGCAAATAAACAAACTTGCCATTTCTTGCTGTTGTGGATTACATCTCCAAACATCTCGACAAATCGGGCTTTGATAAGCTTGTCCAATAATTGTAATTCCTGTTTACACAAATCAATAACTTTTTCGCATTTACTAAGAACACTTACAATTTCAACTTGCCGTTCCCAAAAAATCAAAATTAAATTCTTCGTTTTTATAATCTTTAAAATATATATGCGGGATGGTTGCGCCTGTAAAATATTTTTCCAAATTCATATATTTTACTACATAAAAAAGATACTTTGAATATATTGTCTTTCGGTAAAAGATACTGCATCGTACCTATTACAGAAGTTTTTCCCGGGCATAACATTGCCCTTCCAATTCCAGCCCATCCTTTACAACTGCGACATACGGATATCCTTGCTGATAAAAATCTACACTTCCAATATATCCTGATGCACCAAAAACTGAAAATTCCCCATTCTTTTCAGATACATCTGACAGTTTTAAATTTGATGTCCCACGTTCACAGACATCTCCTAGTTTTACTCTCATATATCATCCCCCTACAAATCTTAATTTGCTTGAGGGATACATTTCACTTTAAGACATATATTTTTTGATGTGATGTTTTTACATTATTCTGATTTACCATCGCATACTGCATTGTTGTATCTATCTGAGAATGCCCTAAAATCTTTTGTACCTGCTCGATCGGCATTCCTTTATCGATTGCCGTTGCCATCGTTCGTCGAAATTTATGGGGATGTATACGATCCAATTTCAGTTGTCTTCCTAACTGCCGCAATCGTATTTCGACTCCACTTATTTTCAAACGATCGTGCGGTGCATCCAACGTTACAAATAATGCTTCATTATTATCTTTTCTTTTTTCAATATATTCCTTCAGATGGACTTTTGCCTTCGCATCAAAATAAACGCGCCGTTCTTTATCTCCTTTTCCGTATACAATACATTCTCGCCCCTCTAAATCAATGTCTTCAATGTTCAGATTTACTAATTCTCCAACTCTGATTCCGGTCGAATACAGTAAATCAATTATTGCTAAATCACGTATTTCTGCACAATTATCGCGAAGTTTTTCTATTCCTTCATCTGTAATTACACTTTTGACGACTGTCTTTGTCTTTATTTTATGTATTCTTTTCATTGGGCTTTTCAAAATATAATCTTCCTCTTCTAGCCATGAAAAGAAACTGGATATATTTCGTCTGATATTATCAATCGTCACATTTGAACACCTGTTTATTTTCTGATAATCTGATAAATAAGTACGAATCTCTTCCGTGGTAATCCTCCTTACACTCTGATTCATTTTTGAAAATAAATGTTCCACAGTGACCCGATAATACTGTATTGTTCTTTCCGAACACCCTTCAATCCGCTTAGCATCCAAAAACATTTGCAAAAATCATTATTTGATATTTCTTGTTTATCAGCTTCATTTTCCGAAAATGTTTTTAACACAACTTCCTGTAATTTTTTCATCTGTGCAATCGACAGATACTCTGACATCTCGTTCAATATAAGTACAATTTTTTCTTCCATGTTGATACTCCCCTTTCGACTTGTAACAACATCCTTCAACCAAAACTACGCAACCTAATGCCAGCGCAATGCATCTTTTATTCAATCACGCTATTTTCCAAATAACACTCCAGTAAGTAAGATGGATTTTCATAATACATACTACTATTATAATCATCTATCTTGGCACTTACAAAAGAATTATAAACATGAAACAGCGCGTCAATCACTCCTGTCTTTTCCCTATCAGCGACTCCTTTTATCAGCCTTTTATAAACTTTACCGATATCCCAATGCGACGGTATTGCATAACCACATGCTTTTACATTGTCAAAATTTCCTTCTTTCATTCCTGATTCCACTATGAAATCATCACTCACACGATCTATATTGTCACTATGGTACACATCTGCCAAATCATAAATTTTTTCAATACGTTTTTTCCCTAACGTATTTACAACATCCATTCTTGTATTTTTCGTTTTCCTTGCAATATAGTCGATCAGACTGCATGTAAAAAACAAATCGTTATCTTTTTGAAGATTCTCTGCCAATATTATCCTGCATTACACAACCTCCTCAAACCCTCGGTATTCAAGACATTTTAATGCCTTTTCCGTACAAAAATTAATCTGATGTGTCGGATATTTGAATTTTGCCAAACTCCAAAATTGATCCCTTGTAATAACTCCTCTATATAATCTGAAATATAATTATAAATCTGATCATCAGCCATCGCTCCAATTACAATATCATAACTAATCTTCTTGCTGACGACTCATCATAAATATGTGTTAAATCATTTCTGCTCTTTAACATTCCAAGCCAAATATCCTCATCAATAAAATCAAAAATCGTATATGCAGTTTTCAGAATCATTTTAGGAGAACCTGTCGCAGAGATAGATTGTCCTTCATAACTTAACAATTCCTTTAACACTTTCCAGCCCAACTCAAACTGCACAAAAATTTATCAATAATACCACCCACAATAAATTCATTTGATAAGTCTTCATTTTCTGCTGTCACAAGCACTTTCAAGTTTGATTTAAAATGCTCAAATTTCTTCATATATTGTTTTCCCTTCTTTTTTGATAGAATCTCTTAATTCACTCTGTATTTCTTCGTCCAAATTAATAATATTAAAGCACAAAAGGGTACTCGTCTCCTCATTTACATCCAACATAAAATGCACGAAATTGCCGCCTTGCACAGCCAAATCAATATCGCTTTTTTCTTTAAAGCTTCCTCTTGCTCTTGAGCCAAACAGAATTACTTTTTTTACATTATACTTTTTGGCAAGATCACATATTTCCTCTATTACTATAGGCTTTATTCCTGTTTCTCCCATAATTTTCCTTCCCATCATCCAAAATACTCCTGCATTAAGCTATCAAATAATAATTGTGCTTCATCTAATGCTTTTGCACTGCAACTTTTGATTTGTCGGTTAATTTAACAAAAGAAGCAAACTGATCTTGTTTCCTTTTTTCTGGCACTATTACCTTCAATTCACTAAGAATTTTCAAGTTGATATTCTTCTGAGCAGACTCAGAAAAACCTCCATGATTCCAGAATTGCTTGAAAGAAAGAAAACCAATAATGAACAAAAATATTATTTGTTCTTTCATTTGCAATAAATCCAACCACACTATCAGGAAAGCAAGCATCAAATTCCAATATAGCCGTCTTAGCAATATTAGCAGCAATCGTAATACAAAAGAGTCCCCTTATCCCACATTTTGCTCTGTTTTACATCCAAGTTCCGAATATGTGCTGCTATAAGATGTAATATATAGTCCACATTTGCAACATCTCCTGTCTGAATTAATGGATATTTACCACCTAACAACTTAATATTTTCTTGGTCTATGTTTAGATACTCCTCGACCAAATTCTCCCAAGTCAGGTAATTGTAGCTTCTGGTAAACCGTAAGAATTTGAAACCGGATCACCAAACAGTTCGACAAATCGGGCTTTGATAAATTCGTCAAGTTTTTGTAATTCCTGTTGGCGCATCTGAATCAACTTATGAAGCTTATCCAACACAGAAGAACAAAACTTCTGTTGCTCTACAGAAATATCTGGAATAGTCATTTCTTTCAGCATATCCAGTTTTAAATTATCTCTAACACTTCCAGATGCCTTAGCCTTTATCATCTGTCTGCCCAAATCACTTCTAAGAAAATAGTATAGATACTGACGGTCAATCCCTTCTGATACTGAAAATACATTATAGAGAGGACTTACGATAACACGTTTTTCATACCTCTGCCAATCAACAGAGCCGACATTTATCCGCGAAGGATTATATGCAAAATAACCTTGCGGAACAATCTTATATGTGGTTTTGTCTTGGCTAGCAACCTCTTTGCCAAAGTATTCTGTACAAAATCCCTGACTATTTGTCACGCTGTACACTGGAATATCTTCGTTCCCTTTATTTCGCTCCGAGTATTCCTTTATGAATTTCCCTAATGGCACTCTTATTCTTGTCATTCTATCATCCCCACAAATCTTAATTTATTGTCCTCCTCATTATACAAGATTTATCCACTCAATCAAATACCCATTACATAAGTTTTCAAATATAGTAATAAAATCACAACAATTATAACTATAATGAAAGAAAATGCCAGTCGCATCACGAACATGCGAAATCAAAAAAGACACCTATTATTTTGCCCTCAAAAGTCAGACCATAAATCCAACGTTTGAAAGTCCGATTCAATAAAATAACAAATGTCTTTCTTATCAACTTTCGTCTTCTCTATTTTATTTTCTAAGCAATGCTCTCAATTCTGCCGTTTCCTTCGTAATTTCCTCGTTTAACTTTTCAATTTCAGCAAGAATTTCTTCTGTCGGTGGATATTCTACAGGAACATATTCTATTTTTTTGTATTTATTGATTGACAGATCATATCCATTATCTATAATCTCCTGCTTATCAACCATAAAACTTTGTTCTGTCCGCTCTCTATCCTCTTCGTTTTCTTTCTTATGAAATCTTTCAATAATATCAGGAATATCGTTTTCTTGAACAGGTTGACGTTTATCATCTAACGAATAACCATCTGCTTTCATATCATAAAACCAAACTTTATCCGTTCCTGTCCCATTTGTTTTTGTAAATATCAAAATTGCCGTTGATACTCCCGCATATGGTTTAAATACTCCCGAAGGATCGATATTACAGCTTCTAAGTACTGATTCTCAATCAACTCTTTCCGTAAGTTTTTATGTGCTTTTGACGAACCGAAAAGAACGCCGTCAGGCACAATACATGCACATCTTCCACCTACACGCAGCAATCTGATAAACAATGCAACAAACAACAACTCTGTCTTTGTTGTATTTGTAATTGCCAATAAGGATTCATTGATATTCTCCTTATTAATCGTTCCTTTAAACGGTGGATTTGCCAAAATCAAATCATAGGCATCTTTCACCTGATAATCTTTAGAAACACTATCCTGTTTATTTAACTGTGGATTTATAACAGAATGCAGCATCAGATTCATACATGATAAACGGCACATTGTTTCATCTGTATCAAAACCTGTAAATGTTTCTGAACCATATTTTTCCCATTGTTCGGCAGTCATCTTGTTTCCATATTCACTTCTTATATATTCGGCGCTAGAAATAAGGAATCCGGCAGTTCCGCAAGCCGGATCACAAATCTTCATATCCGGTGTCGGCATCATAAGTTTTACCATCATATCCCGGATATGCTTCGGCGTTCTAAATGCTCCCAAGCGTCCGGCTGAATTCAATTTTCCAAGCATATATTCATACAGATCGCCCTGCATATCTAAATCTTTAATATCATTTTCAAACAAATCTTCTAAACCGGCAACAACTTTCTGTAACGCTAACGGTTCATTTATCTTAAATGTTGCATGTTTTAAATATCTTGAAAAAAGCTGAATTTTCATTTGAATTCAGATTGATCAAAAAATAAATACTCTATCAACGAAATGCTTGTGAAGCGCACGAGCTTCCATTCCTTTAAAGTTTCTCCAGCGAAGAGCCTGTTCTTCTCTTGATTCTCCGAAAATATGACTCTGTTTTTCTCCCGAAAGCAATTCCGCCATTTCAATATCTGCTTCTCTTTCATCAATCTGCTTTTGCAAACATCAGATACGTCAACTGTTCTATTACTTCTGTCGGTTGAGAAACTCCTCCCGCAATCACATCCAGCCATATCTGCTCTATTTTATTTTTCACTACCGATGGTAACATAGATACCTCCTCATATAATCAAGTGTTTTTTATTGAAAATTCAAGGTTTTTCAACCTTTTATATCTCAGTGAATAGGCCTCAGCTACAAGCATTTCCGTGTATCGGGTACTGAAATAGTGATTAATGGGTATACGAAATAAAACGTCATTGTTTTTCGCTTTACTGGCCTTGTGTATACCCTTCCCCTCTATGGCAGCTAACCTCCTATATCCACCAGGATCATCTCTGTCTCCAGAGGTCCTAACTTCCTTCGTACTGCCTGCCCATAACCAAGGTGTCAGCTTTGCTCCCTAACGGGGTCATGCCCCATGGAAAATATTCCTGCCGACTACTGGCTCATTCTTTGTATTATTGATTACTGACTCGCTTCCTGTTCCAGCACTGTGTTCAGTGGACGTTATCTGTTACATTCTGCTTATTCGGTGGCTGCCCAGATGACAGCCTCCACTATAGTTACTTGTTTTTCTTACGCAGCCTGCGCATAAGCCGCCGGTCTCCTGATGTCATTGACCATCTTCTTGGGATCATAGCCCACGCCTTTTGTCAGTATGGCATAAAAACACGAAGCAGCTTCGCTGCTATTGCCATAAGTGACTGCATCTTCTTTAATGGATTTAGCCTTCTAGTTGTGTAGTAATTATGGAGTTCCCTAAATTCTGGGTTCTTCGCTACAAGCGACATTGCAACCTCGAAGAGCAGGTATCTAAGTCTCTTTCGACCTCGTCTGCTTATTGTTGTCTTGCCCTTGTGTTTTCCAGAACTATTTTCAACCAGTGCTAAACCTGCAAGTTTCTGCAGTTCTTTCGGGTCATTAAAGCGTCTGATGTCGCCTACCTCTGCAAGAAATCCAGACACTGTCTTGATTCCTACACCTTTGATTTCCAACAGCTTTTCAGCCATTGGAATCTGATTTACCAATCCTTCAATCAGACCCATCACTTCCTGAAGACGTATATTTCTGGATTCATAGTCCTCCAGAAGCATTCGGATTTCCATTCTTGCAGATACTGCACCTTCTTTGCTTCCGACACTGTGCTCAGCAGCTTCGATCAGGGTCTTTGCCCTCGCCTTTCCAACTGCTCTCAACTTTGCATCCCGCCAAATCTGGTTCACTCCATCAATACCCAACGTCAGAATATCTTCTGGGAGTGGTGCTTCCTTTAGAATCAGTATTCCACTTTTGGCATCCGGCTTACCGTATACCGTCTTATATTCAGGAAAATATATATTGAACCAACGATTAATCCTATTTTGAATTCGTGTAAGCTCCGCTTGTAATTGAAATCTGATGTTTGATGCCGTTCTAAGATCAGCATAAACACCGTCTGGCAGGTATGGGATCATGTATCGTCCCTCTCTAACTAATCCTGCAATGACTTTTGGATCCTTACGATCATTCTTTGTCGGATGATTGTCGTCGAGTTCTTTTGATTTCTTCACATGGTGAGGATTTACAAGAACCGGTTTCATTTCATTATCTTGAAGAAACTTTCCAAGATTAAACCAGTAATGACCAGTTGGTTCCATCCCTGGAATCACCTTATCCTTCCCATGCTTTTCTTTGATATCCAGAACCCATGCCTTAAATGTCACGAATCCTGCTTCCGTGTTACTAAATTTGAATGGTTTCTTCGAATACTCGACTCCTCTGTAATCAAAAGCTCTGGCATAATGCGTTTCACTTCCGACATCGATTCCGAGTACCAAAGTTTTTTCTGTAATAGCTTCAATTTTTGCGTTCTGTGTGTTAGACTTCATTGTAGATACCTCTCTGTTCAATAAGATTTTTACTAACCTGCCAGTCAGTAGTCTTATTGTACTCTGAGGTATTTTCAATTTTCAACATCCACATTTTTTATTATACAGGAAGCTCCATATGACACATAGATCCGTGACCATTTTGGGAATTTAATTCCCGTTCCCGCATTAGCTTCCTTGCGGAAGTTCTTCCATCCCCAGCCATAACGGCTTGTACAAAACAGAAGATATACAAGACTTCCAAGCGGAAGAAGGTTATTGCTGACGATAAAATCTTCCAGATCAAGGATCGTGCTTCCCGCTCCGAGCGGCTGGAATCCGCTCAGCAGGTTAAATCCAAACACACATGGAAGTGAAAGCAGGATAATCACAACCAGATTCACTGCCACTGCCTTGCCTCTCGAGCATCCGGTCAGATCCATCGCAAATGAAATGATATTTTCAAATACCGCAATAATCGTTGACGCCGCCGCAAAAAGCATACAGAGGAAAAAGATACTTCCCCAAATTCTGCCTCCTGCCATAGAATTAAATATATTCGGCAACGTAATAAAAATAAGATTCGACCGCTGTCCGGGTTCACTCCGAAAGCAAAACATGCCGGGAAAATAATAAATCCCGAGAGCAGCGCTACACATGTATCAAGAACGGTTACGCATACTGCTTCTCCTGTCAGACTTCTGGAGCGGTCTATGTAGCTTCCGAAAATCGCGATCGCGCCGATTCCAAGGCTCAATGTAAAGAACGATTGCCCCATTGCCGCAAATACAACTTCCATCAGTCCCGCTTCTTTTACTTTGGCAAAGTCAGGAACAAGATAAAACGCCAGTCCTTCGCCTGCCCCTGAAAGAGTAACGGAACGTACCGCCAGAATGATCATAAGCGCAAGAAGCATAAGCATCATCACTTTTGTGATTTTTTTCGACGCCTTCCTGCAGCCCGATGCTGCAAATCGCAAAGCAGGCTGCCACAACAATGATCATACATACGATCATAATTCCCGGCTGCTGCATCAGCTCGCCAAACTCGTTTTTGATTCCCGACGCATCCAAGCCTTTAAAATTTCCCGCTGCCATTTTTACAAAATACAAAAGCAGCCATCCGCCGATCGTTGTGTAAAACATCATAAGCAGGTAATTCCCTGCCATGCCAAAATACTTATACCAATGCCATTTTGTACCAAGCGGCTCTAATCTGTCAAATGATAACGCAACGCTGCTTCTTGATGCCCTTCCAACCGAAAACTCCATTACCATGATCGGCAATCCAAGTATCAGAAGAAACAGCAAATAGATCAATACGAATGCCGCTCCTCCGTACTGCCCGGTAATATAGGGAAACCTCCATACATTTCCAAGTCCGATCGCACACCCTGCCGAAATCAGAATGAATCCAAGGCGGGAGCCGAATTTTTCTCTCTTCATAAAATTTCCTCTCTTCCTTATATACCATTTTAATACTGTACAGTGTTACAACTGTACAGATATTAATGTACCATATATACACACTTTTTTTTCCACCATTATTTACAAAATATTTATTTATCATGGATTTCATTTCCAACTTGAACTATTTTTTTATGCTTTGTTATTTTTCACAAAGCATAAAAACGTGATAGATAGGGATATTGACGTTTCCCTGATGATTTTCTCTACTTATATTTTACCAAATCTAAGATGCGTAAACAATCACTATTCTTTGTTTTTGTTTTTTTTGTAACATCTAAACAAAATCGTTCTTATAAGAATCAAGTCATTCCTATACCCAATAACAGTCTCTCTTCCTCGTAACACTCTTCAGCTGTTTTCCATCCTAGTGATTTCCGATACATCGTATTAATCCAGTATTCTATTTTTTCAATTTTCTTTTTTTTTTGTATACTGCCTGATCTTTGTTCCTTTAGGAATAAAACGACGAATAATCCTATTTGTGTTCTCATTTAATCCACGTTCCCAACTGGAATATGGATGCGCGTAATAGATCGCAACCCCCAACTTTTCTTCCAATTCATATAGCCTGGAAAATTCTGCTCCATTATCTGTCGTAATACTTTTAAATATTTGATTAAAGTTAGAGTCTCGTTTTTTAATTTTTTCAAACACCGATGTACCGCATTTACTGTTTTCCGGAAATTTTACGAATAATCTCTTTTTAGTTTTTCTTTCCGTTAATGTAAGAAGTACTTGATCTGTCTTTTCTTTTTTTCCCTATTACCAGATCAATTTCCCAATGACCAAACTCTTTTTATTATTAATGCTTTCTGGACGTTTTTCTATACTCTGTCCACATAACCGCTTATGTTCTCGGTTCTTTTTCTTTTTACGCGTCTCCCCACCTTCTCCGGTAAATCTATATTTTTACTTTTAATAATCCCTGATCCGTATAGGAATATAATGTACTAATACTACAGATTTCATCTTCTTTAAACAACCTTTTTCTGATTGCTTCTGCGCGCGCAGAAGCAAAAGGAGCGTTTACATTTCTGCAGCTGTTCCTCTATATAAGTCAAAAATTACGGAACTTATTTACCATATATTTTCTACATCTTTTTCGATTTTTTTCATAAATGGCCTGTCCTGTATCCGGAAAATACTTTTCTTTTTCATAGTATCCTAAAATAATCGTTGTCGTTCCTCTTTTTAATTCATTTCTAATTGTGTTACTCGCTCTACCTGTTAATTTTCCTATCTCATAAGGACTTCTGCCTTCTTCATGCAGTACTGCTATTATTCTCCGTTCTTCTTTTGTTAAATGTGACCCCTTTTTGCTTTTCTCTGCTCCCATATTTTTCTCCCTAAATTTTCCTTAAAACTATTTCCCCATTTTTTTTACATTGTATTTTAAAGCTATTTCCATTTCGTAATCCTGCACATTTTCGGATACATTCAGGAAGAGGAATCCTATTTTCTTTCATTGTTACGACCTCTGTTGCCGATACTGTTTTCATGTCTTGGCGTGTCACACCCGGTATTAATCCTTTATCAATCGCCGCATAAATAGTGTTTATTGATTTAGGATACTTTTCATAGCCATGATCGTCTGTTTTTAGGTGTTCAATCACCTGTTCTGGGCTTAATCTTTTCTCTTTATCAAATACGATATGTATTTAGCCAAACGTTGATCTTTTCTAAAATTGTTTTATTTCTACTTTCCGTTCTTTTTTCCCATGCCTTTTCATCCGCATATTCCGGATCATATACTCCTTCAACGCTGCCTCTTTTTAATTCGTTAAAACTGTTCCTCTTGATACTTTTAATTTCTCCGCAATACATTCTTTTGAAAGTCCCGCATCTAACAGTTCTTTCAATTTTGCTCTTTGATAGTAAGTCATTTGACTATAAACTAATTTATCTCCCATATTCTACCTATCCTGCATCTACAAATAATTTCCCTAATTCTTCTTTTCCCAAAACATCAGGAGCAATCGCAATACAATAAGACATCATTGCCTGAAAAAGAATCACTCCTATACGACATCCATATTTGTTTGCCTCATCTTTTATCCGAGCTTTCTGCCGTTCATCTAAATAAATTTGTTCTACAGCATCTTTCTTTACATAATTTTTAGCCTTTTTCTCTGTAATCAAAAGATATGGATGTACCTCTATTTCATTTTTAAAAAATAACTAATCATCCTACGGTGAAATGTGGTTCGTGGGATGTCCATATGCTTCAATAGTAAGTTTTCAAATTTTAATGCATCCGCTGTCACTGCAAAAGTTGTTTTATTCATTTTTATTTTTCTCCATTTCTCATAATCTTCTTTAAATCTATAAGGATTCGTTCTAATTTCTGATACTCCTTTTCACGAATATAAACCGTTTCTTCCAAATTCACCATTATACCTTCAATTCTTTTACTAATTTCCATTGGTTTAATCCCGACTCTTTTCTCTTTTCTTTTAACTTTTGCTGCACTTCTTCCTTTAAGCTCACCGGATCGGATTGTTGCAAAGCTTACTTCTGTTCTTCTTTATCTAATTTTGTAAGTTCCTCCGCTTCCGGAAGATTCAGTTCATTTCTCATTAATTTGAAATCAACTCTTCACTTCCATGTTTTTCTATTTTTTCAAAACGCGCAACCTGACCTGTAGACAGATTCATCTGTTCTGCCACAAGCTCTCTGTTCTTTTCCCCTTTAATTTAATCTCTTGATCGCTTCCAAACTCCTTCGGCAGATACTCCACTCCTGCTTTTTTAAATTTGAAATAATCCGTTTCCATTGCAGCATTTCCATATAAAGAATCGCATCTGTCTTCACCCGGTAATGATTTGTCACAAGGATTGCAAAATCCTCCTTATCTTCATCATTTAACGGAAGTTCAATCTCTACTGGATCTTGAATTACACAAGGCACTTTATTGTCAAAAATCGCCGGATATTCATTTCGATCACGCAGAAGACGCGCTCCACGCCATCGACGTTCTCCAGTAGTCAAAACATAATACCCTTCTTCATCCATTGGCTTAACAATTAAATTCTGCAAGATTCCTCCTGCAAGCTTAATCATCCCTGCCATTTCTTCTATTTCTGTCATTTCATACTGATTCCTACTATTAGGTCGAATCTTGTCCATATCAATATATACAATCTCATTCTTTGAATCATCAACCGTATGTTTCACTTCCTTCAAAACTTCCGAATTTATTTTCTGCATTCCCTCTATTTCTTGTTTTCTATAATTATTTTCCCGATTAAATTTCATATTCAACCTCTTCTTTCTCCAAGTGCATAGCCATCTAATTCTGCACGTATATCCTGCTCATAAATCATCATATTATACCGCATCTCTTTTTGTGTTTCATACAACGATCTTCTTAATGCAACCATTGCCTTGTCTAATGCTCCCATAGTATTATATCGTTTTCTTCTTTGAGATCCATATCGATTCGTTTTTAATTGTCGCACATTTAAGTCATTTAAGATCTCTTCTGCATACTTATTCCCCTGTACTGCTGATTTGTTCAACCATTCTGTTGCTTGAAAATAATTCTTTTCGACATGCTTTCCTTTTATATATTCACATCCCATTTTTAACTGTGCCCATTCATTCCCGCCTTCAGCCAACTCACTCAAATAAGCCATCCCTTTTTTTAGGATTGTAAGCTTCACTATCAGAATTTAAATATTCCTTTGCTAATTGATACTTTGCATACTCATTCCCTTGACTTGCCGATCGTTCTAAATAGCTGATTCCCTTTTCTAAATTATAAAACTCCCTTCTTTCAAATAAATTTTTCCTAATGTATACTGCGCCTGCATATTATCCGCCTTGTCTGATAGTACCTTTAAATGCTCTATCATATAAGGAATTTTTTCTAATACCCCTTTTTTATAATAAATATTACTCAATAACAAAATTGCGGGAACATTCCCTTGATCCACTGCTTTTCGCAGCCACTCTTCTGCCTGAAGATCATCCTTCTCAACATGCTCTCCTTTTATATACTCACATCCCATTTTAAACTGTGCCCATTCATATCCACCTTCAGCAAGCTCTCTTAAATAAGTAATTCCTTTTACCGGACTATAAGCTTTACTGTCAGAATTCAAATATTCTTTTGATAAGCGATATTTTGCAAACTCATTCCCTTGACTTGCCGATCGTTCTAAATAGCTGATTCCCTTTTCTAAATTATAGAATTCTCCTTCCGTCAAATAAATTTTTCCTAATGTATACTGCGCCTGCTTATTATCCGTCTTATCCGCCAGTGCCTCTAAATGTTCTATCATATAAGAATTTCTTCTAATATACCTTTTTCGTAATAAATATTACTTAATAACAAGATTGCAGGAACATTCTTCTCTTCTACCGCTTTTCTTAAAAATTCCACTGCTTTCTTTTCATTCGGTTCACACCCTTTTCCATAATACAGCATACTTCCTATATGATATTCAAACAATGCCGAGTTCTCTTTCTCTTCCGCCGCTGAAAATAAATCAAAGGCGCTTTTATAGTATCCTAAACTCTTTTCTACTTGACCTTCTTTTTCTAACATTTTGGCACACATTAACTTTGCAAACGCATTCTCCCCTGCATTTTGAAAGAAAGCAAACGCCCTTTTATCATCTTTTTCCACACCTCGTCCATTGTAATATAATTGTCCTAACGCATAACTTGCATATTTTGTTTTTGAGTTCTCATACCATTCTAATGCAATTCCAGGTGATTCTTCTATTCCCCATCCACGATCATATTGTTTACCTATACAAAACGCGACATAATTTTTTAAAAATCGATTTTCTTTATTTTCCCCTTGAGATATGATTTGCATTTCTTCTAAAGAATCATATTCAACTTCAAAAATTTCTAATGCTTCTGCAAAATATTCTCTTGCTACTTCTGAATTAACTTCTACTAAATTACCATATAAGTACATTTCTCCCAGCAACTCTTTTACAAATGGATTGTTTTTCTTTTCTGCGACATTTCGTATCAAGTTAAAAATCTCTTTCTGTTTTTCTGTATCTACTTTTACCCCTAATGCTTGTTTCAATAAATATTTTATTTCTTTTGAGTCAATATAACATTTCATCAAATCCTCGGGGAACTCCTCCGATTTATCTTTTAACATGATATTTTCTGATGATTCCTCTCCAAAATATGCTTTTGCAGAATCCAATTCTTTTTGCAACGTTTCTGATATATTAATTTGCGGTTTTACAGAAAGCTTTAAATCATACTCTTTTTCTTCTATTTCTTGAGCTTCATCCACTTGCTCTACACTTTCTATTTCCTCAATCAGTTGTTCCTGCTCGTTTATAATAAAAACATTTTCTATTTCTTCTAACTGTGTAAGGTCTATCGGTCTTTCTTCATTTGTCTTTTCTTTCGTACCGAAATTCGGTACATCTACTTTATTGTTCATGCATTCAATATAATCTTTTGCTTGCTTTAAAACCGCATTCCCCATCTTTTCTTTTAACTCTTGCAGTTTATTTTTTTTATAATTTCCTCCTTGATCGCCACCATATGCTTCCGTATATAAAAGGCTCTGTCTGTCAAGAATTTCTCGAAGTTCATAATATTTTTCCGAAGAATATACTTTAAGAAATTTTTCGCTGATTTCATCAAGCACAGCGCGATATTGTCGCATTTCTTTATTTCCATAATTCATTCGATTTTGGGAATTTCAGGAAGATTTTGGCATAACTCTAAAAATTTACTTTTTAATTTCACTATCTTTTGTAAGTTCCTCCTCCTTTAACTTTACTACAATATGTTTTCGTATTATCGTATTAATTCGCAAATTCATTTCCCTTGTCTGCACAATCTCGTTTATTACAACGCTTTTGCAATGATTAATATTAGACAACTTAAACTTTCCTCTTACCTCCTCCTTCCCTTGATACATCATTTTTTTCCGCATCGGATACGGTTCAACTGTCGCTATATGCACATGAATATTATCAGTATTATAATGGATGCTGGCACTCCAAACAGCTTGATCTAACCCTTCATTTTTTAACAATTCATTGATTGCCTTTCGAGTCACCGCTTTCAATTTACGTTCGTCCAACATTTTTGTTTTCATATCATATATCCCATTTTTTTGTAGCCAATTATTATCAAACGAGATCAGTGTTTGCCACATCAAACTTTGGTTTGTTTGGGCGATTGAAAACACTTTTTTTAAATGCTTTTTTTCCTGAAGAGTAAGAGAATCTTTTTCCGCTGTAAACAAACCTGTACTTTTGTACGGATTCCCCATATACTCATTAAATAGGTTATATGTCGTAATTGCATTATTTCTTTGTGCTTCTTCTCGATCCATGTAATCAATATACTCTTGAAATTTTTCTGTTCTCGGTCTACAAAAATCTTGCATTAGCGTAACGCCTGCTTTAATTTCCCCCATTACCAATCTCCCTGTACCGAAATTCGGTACAAATCATATCGTACCTTTTTAACGTGTCATTTTTTGACACATGTTTCCTTGTTTCTGTTTCTTATAATCTGCTTTCTGTTTCTTGTTCGCTAAATTTTCCTTCCTCAATGCACTCGCTTTCGTAACAACTGGCGATTCCAACATACTAACCGGATATAATACTTCCGCTTCTTGCTGAATTAATTTTGTATTTTCAATGTCAAACAAAATATCAATCTTTTCTTCCACCTTCCGCAAAATGGAAAGCAACTTGCTGTTTTCCTCTTGGTTTTGAACTATATGACTCCGGACAATATATCTAAGAGTCTCCGAGTCACTATGAAACCCATGTTGTTTCTTGACTTGCTGAATAACCTCTAAATCTTCCTCATTCATGCGATAATTCTTCTTAATCATACTTTTCCTTCTCTTTTAACAATTCAAGAATATCGTGTAAAAGCATCGCATTTCCTTCCATACAGTCAACCACTGTTTTAAACAATTCTTGATATTGATTATCTAATTCTTTTACTTGAGATGACAGCACATGATTTGTCAAAATTCCCTTTACATATTCACTTCGACTCATCCCGTGTTTTTTTTTGCCATACTCGTCAGCCGAAGAGCAATTTCCGCATCCATATTACGAATCCTCAACTCATCTATTACTGGCATAACGATCACTCCTTTTTCGATATTATACCATTTATACTACCATTATTCAACTGTTTAAAACGTGAGTCACTTGTACCTCAAACGATAAATTTCTGTCCACAGGAAAAGTGCCAGCTTTGCTGGCTCCACGGGGTACACGTGGACACTTTTCCCTTATGCTCTTTAGCTTCTGATATGATGTAATAACAACTTAATTGAGAGCTCATATCTTATGATATTTTTAGGAAGTAAACGAATAGTTTTTTGTGATTTCATTTTTTAGATTTATCTTATTTTATTGAATCAAAAATCACGTGTCATTTTTGACACGTGATTTTTTTGAGAACACATCTCTGTCCTCTGTGTTTGTCCAGGCTTGAAACCGCCAGCGTTGGCATTACAGAGCCGGAACGCGCCGACCGCCTGAACGGATAGCGGTATATTAGCAATAACAAAATCGCCCTGTATTCCCGTAGATATAATCATTTTCCCGTGCTTGCCCTGCCATCATCAGCGCAAGCGCGGCGAACCGTTGCGGACGCTCCGAAGAGCGTTTCAGTTTAATCTAAATAACTTTTATAAGCTATTCTGTATTGTTTTTTAAGTTTACTGTATGCTAACTCCGTAACGGTGTAGTTATTCAATCCGTCTCGTGCTGGTTCATCTTTTCTAATTCCTCTGCCTTTTAATTCTAACGGCGTCCTGATCCAGTAATGATCTCCACCGTGGCAAAGCCCGGCTTCCATTTCGCATCCATCCGGCTTTTGTTCCCCATTTCCGGTGTATATAAATACGTTCCCGGTTCTTCTGCTTTTATTGACTTTGGATCTACTAAACTAAGTCGTTTGGTTCTGCCGATTCTTCGAGTCCGTACATTTCTTTTTCAGTAATATGATCGCCATTGTAAAGATATTCAACAAGTCCTAAATAAAAGTCACAACTTTTTACATTGTTACAAATTTCAAATAATTCTTTTTAGGTTTAAATATCCATTTCTCTGTCTTGGTTTAAATTCGATTATTTTACACATAATATTTACCCTCCTTATAATAAATCTGCTAACTGTGTAAGCTGTGCAACTGTTAAATAATCAATGACAACTTCGCAATCTCCGTTGTACACCTCAAATTTATCATTGTGACAGTCAGTCATATTTATTTTCTCCTTTTCTTTTATACTATAATTATATTACAATATCGCTTATATTACAATGTTCGCCGTTAAAAAGCACACCCAGCTTTTTCTTTTTTATTGAAAGCTACGTGTCATTTTTGACACGTAAAATTTTTTTCTTTTGAATACTGGAAACTTTATTTAAAACTGTTCCTTAATAAAAAAGAAAAACACTTTCTTATAAAATTTCCGATTTTTAAAGCGTATCTATACACTTATTGCACACTTATCAATCCCGCGATTATTGCGTGTCATTTTTGACACATAAAATCTTTCTTATAGGGATAAGTTGCCCCCACCATAATAGATGGGCTTTAGTCTCAAACGAATGCACGCTGCGCATTTATTTCCAACGGCTAACGCCTAATACTAAAAATACCGCGTGTCATTTTTGACACACGGCATCTCGATACAGTCTATTCACTTTTAACATTTTATCCTGTGTGTCAAAATTGACACACAGGGTAAGACACAACTTTATTTGACTTTTTTACAATCATCAACTCATATCCCAAGACATCTAACATTTTGGTGAGCAATCATAAAGAGGGTTTATTCGTTTTCTGTTCTCCTGCTCTACCAAACTAAATTAAAAACTTATTTTTCATGATTGTATCCTCTTTGAAACACTGATTTTCTTTCCTCGTGCTGTTCCATTGCTGCTTTCACTTAATCAATATCATCTTCCAATCCAAGAAATTCTCTCACCTGTTTTTCATATACCATTTGTTCTTCTTTGGCAAACTGATATAACTTTTCATATTCCCCTTTGTGTTGTGCTTCATTTAAGCAATAATAATATTCTGCTTTTCTATCGTTCTCGATAATCAACGGAATAATATCATTCCTTAAGCACTCTTTGAATATCAACATTCGCCCTACTCGTCCATTACCATCTTGAAATGGATGGATCTTCTCAAACACTGCATGATACCTCATGATTTCTTCTAAATTCTTAGAAGAGCCTTCATACTCTTGTAATAACTCATTCATTTTGTCCGGTACATCTTTCGGTAAAACCGTTTCAATATCTGATACAATATTTTTCCTATTCTTATATTCACCAACCGGATATCCATTTGCCAAATCTTCAAAGACCCCAGCTTTTAGCTTGTAATGGTATTTCTTGATGAGCGCATCGGTTAAGGGCTCTTGGAAAGTTTGAAGCATGTAATTAAACATTGTAAAATGCCCCGTCATTTCCTCTACATCTTTTGCCCTGAAAATAACGTCTTCTCCCATGAACGTTCCCGTCTCAAAAAGATTCGCTGTCTGTTTTTCCGTCAGCGTACTTCCTTCAATTTTATTGGAATTATACGCCAAATTCCTCTGCGTATATCCGTAAATACCACTCCTGTCCTGCTTTTTCAAATTCTATCCGTAATCGTTCTTTCAAGTGATTAATCATCCCTCTACACACCTTTCCAAAAAATATTTTACAAGTGCAATGCTATAGTTTCATTTGACTTTTTTTACAATCATCAACTCATACCCCAAAACATCTAACATTTTGGTGAACAACCGTAACGATGGCTTATTCTCTTTTTTTTCAACTCGAGAAATAACTTGCTGTTTACAGCCGATCAGTTCTGCAAGTTTATTTTGCGTCACTTTTTCCTGTTTTCTCAAATGAATCATTTCATTAATCAACCTATATTCTTCTCGGCTTTCCTCCCATGCTCTTGCAAATGATTCACTTTCCTTTTTTCGTCTATCTATTTCTTTTTCAATATTTACCTGAACGAATGACATAATTATAAACCTCCTTCATTTTATATAAAGCTTTTCCCATCGTCTGAACGTCACTTCGTTCATTTTATCGTTTTCTAAACATTCAAGAACAGAGAAAGCATCCGCCTTTTCATCTTCTGCTAGACCATCAATATATTCAAATATAAGGTCTTTCCCTGCACTTGTTTTATAATTATGTAATATCATGCTCTCATCTTCATTTTCATAATACAATATATAAGTTGTAAAACAAGTTTTCCTTTATTTTGGAGTTGATTTTAATTATTCAAACTTTGCGTGTCAAAATTGACACGCAAAGTTCTGCTTTTTTCCCCTTTTCATTTTCAAGGAATTATAATCTCATTTTTTTTTACTATCGTATTTATAACAATGTTCAGCTAAAATTTCCCTAGATTCTACAACCGTAGCATTTACTTCTTGAATCATTTGATTCAGTTCTTCTTTTCCGATACTATCAGCCGGAAGAATTAACACTTCGTGCACACTGCTTGGAATAATATAATAATCATTCTGAATTTTTCTCCTTATATTCTCTAACACTTTCGGATAAAAAATACAGGAAGCGCCATAGAAATTCGATGTATTTGACAAATACAACAAGCCGTCCTCTTCTTCATCAACCTTTTTACTTCCATAAAGCTTTGTCATCAATATAGATTCAAGTGTTGTAAATTGAGGCGGAAACAATTCTAACATATTCTTCAATGCAAGTTCCCACAATTCGCTTTCTTCTATGTTCCACATTTTTATTAATTGATCTGTTATAGCCAGACTTTCAAAATTGTCTCTTCCATTCTCGATCTGCAGAAAATATATAATTGATAAATCCAAAAACTTTCGATGTGGTCTTTCTTTTAAAACACTCTCATTCATTTTTGTGTTTACCAGTCGAAAGACAATCTTTTCAGAAATTGCTGAAACACTCTGTATCTCATTTATAATTTTTTCAAACATTCTTTGTTTCCTCTTTTCTTCTTGAATTTCTTTTGTATTAGTGTTATTATATTTATGGTGTTAGGAATTATAATAATTCCGTATGTGAGCTGTCGAACTAACTTTCGATAGCTCTTTTTAACTGCTATTAAAAAACATCTTCTCCGCTCCTTTCTTATAATATAATTATATCATTATGGTATTTTTAAAACCATAGTTTTCCCTTACAATCTATATTACTTTTTTATTCTTTATAGAAAATAACATCATGTACCGAATTTCGGTACAAACTGTTCCTCAATAAAAAAGAAAAAAGAAGCTAACATTTTTCCATAAAACATGTTGCTTTTTTATGTATCTATCTGTTTTATAACACAAAAATAAGAAAACATCGTATCTATGGGTTGTTAATTAATTACCCATAGATACGATGTTTCTTGTTTTTTGTTGCTATAATATTTACACATATTTTAATCCACAGTCATACGACTGAATTTTAAGAGCTATCGAAAGTTTAGTTTGATGGCTCACATACGGAATTATTACTATTTAATAAACTGATAATCTTCCGATTGTTTTTTCCATGCACCTTCATCCCATACTGGTCTTTTTTGCACATTGCAAAACTCCAAGATCCGCTCTGTTCTCGGATAATAGGATAACGTAATGCTTGCTGCATCTTCTAACTCGACTGCTTCATTTGTAGAAATCTTAAAACGATAATTTTTTGAACCGTCTTTCCCGCTTAAATAGTAATAGAATCTAATTCGACCAACTGATTGATTTGTTGTAATCTGTGTTAGGTGAACCGTCCTCGGTCCTGTCATAAGATCCAGCACAACATTCTTTGATATCCATCCGCCAAATGCAAAGATACAAATAAATCCTGCTATTCCCAGAATAAACGCCTTTTTATCTTCCTTCTTCTTTTTGATTCCGCCTAGCAGAAAACAGATGCTCCAACTCAAAATGAGAAATGCTCCCATTGTTTCATTTACCATTCCCCACATTCCTGTTTCTGGAAGGAATATCCAACAAGCAATCAAGAAAATATCTACTGCAACTATCAGTATCACTTCTATTTTTTCACGCGTTTCTGTCTTCTGATCTTTCCCTGCCATATTTCCTCACTTTTCTTTCATAATATCAGTACTTTTTCATGATGCCCTAACAGTGGAGAACAACTGCTGTTAGGGCGAAAACATACGATGCATACCCGAAAGGATATGCAATCCGCCTTATGCCTTTGCAGCCACAGCGCACAATTTCTGATTCCTGTAAGGCGATCTTACATGACGATGTACCAAAATCCGGCACATCTCCATGCACCCTTATTTTACCACAAAATCATCGGTTCATAAAAATGTTACCATGTCTTTGCTATTAAAAATTGAAACCATATATCTGTACACTTATTCATAAAATCATTATTTTTATCTTCCGGGCAGATTTTCTCTAATGGACAGTTCTCACAACCGTCCAGTTGCTTTTTAAAGCATTTATCATTTTCATTATTTTTTTGCTTTTTCTGCAAATGCCTTCATCTCTTTTTCATGTCTAAATCTTCTGATTCCGCATATTCCATATATTCATCCCAATATCCGCGAATCTCCGTTTCCTCCATCGAAATCTCTTCTTCCGCATATCGTATCCATTCCTGTTCAGCGGCAATCCATTCTTCTTTTTGTTTCATAAGCTCGTACCATTCCCTCCCCATTTGATTGGAACGTAAAATATCGTTCAATCATATTTCTTACCGGCATGATCGATCTGATATCCTCTGTCTAAGCTTTTCCGAGTTTCTTTGATTCCTTTTTTAAGGCTCTTTATCTCGCTGATTTTAAAGAGAAAACTTTCTGTATACATTTTTTCTGTCATAAATTCCGCAAACGTAATCTGTGCCTTTTCCATTTTGCCCCTCCTTTTTTCGGAAGACGTACCGGAATTCGGTACGCCTCCTTCCTGATTTATAAATCCTTATTTAAATTTTTAAGATGCTCTTTAATTTGTGTCATGTTTGCCTCTGCATTCTTAAAATGCTTCATTTTGGGAAACCACAAATACATCTGCTTCCCGATTCGTTCCTTTGTACTATCCCAGTAATCAGAATACGGATATTCTTTTTACTATAATAGACGATCCATCAGGCAAGTTATATCGGTAGAATGTTTCTTCTGTAAATTCATTTTTACACCATACACACCACTTCTTATAGCTATTTACAAAAGCTTCCCTTTCCTCCATATTTTTCATTTTAGGAAATGGACTATCAGTAATTCCTATTTCTTCTCCAATAGTAGAAACAGGCTCTCTTTCTATTTGACGATGCTCACAAGAAGTTTCTGTTTTCTTCATGGGTTCTCCCGGATTTTGTATCTGTGCTTTCTGATCCTTATACTCTTTGATTTCTTTATGAGATAATCTTCCTGCAGAAACCAACTCTTTTTTGTTCTTCTTTTGGTAATGCTGACATTTGTACTGCCGCACTCTTTTTAATTCCCCAGTCTCAAATTTTTTCCATCGCGTCTTTTCCAAGATTTTTGGATATGGTCAGGTACTCTCCGACAGTTGATTTCGGCATCTTCATTTTTTCGACAACTTTTCTACCATACGTCCTGTTGCTACATCCGGGAACTGCTCCGGATAAGTCGTAAGTAAATGCCTCATCTGCTCAATTTCACACATAATCTCATAATCATCTTTATTATCGTATCCATTCGATGAATATTTGGAAAAACTTGCACGTACTTCCGATACGTTTCTAATGACACATGGTAAAAATGCAAACTTTTCTTTTCCGCGTTCCTCTACTAAAATCTTACACGCTAAATATCGATGATTTCCTGCAATGATCTGGTAAGAATCTGTATCTGTTTTCGACACGATCAATTCCTGCAGCACTTCTCCGTCCAACTCGATCAGATCCGCTAACGATTCTGCTCGCTCCCTCGTTCTTTTTCTGTTTTTCTTCACTTTCTCCAAAACGATAGTTGCCCTGATCTAAATTAAGCTTTGAATAGTGAATCCACTTTGTAACGCGTTTCGGATGAGGATCTGCTTTCTTTACTTCTGATTTAAAACTATTTTCGATTTTTGCCATCTCTACTTACACCTCCAACAATTCCTTTGCCAGATCCATGTAATCATTCGTTACATCATTCTTCTTTTTATGTTTTAACAGCGGTTTGTATAAAGCCAGTGCATTTTCGACTGCAGCTCTTTTACTAATGCATGTGTCCAAAAAATCCCAATCATGCTTGTACCATATCTGCATAAATATTTCTCTGTGATCGCTTATTTTCCACTTTATTAGCAAAGATTTTCCATTGAAATTCTTGCTCAATCTCTTGAAGTCCATCTTCTAAAAGCAGCAAATTATCTCTGCAGAAATTATCTAAAAGCACCGGCGTCACAACCAGATCTGCCGCATATAACGCGCTTCTCGTAATAGATTCGATTGCAGGACGCGTATCGATAACACATATATCATAACGATCTTCCACATAAGAAAGTGCTTTTTTTAACGCAAGTTCATTGTCGGCATCTGCCTCCTTTAGTTTCACGCTTCCTTTTATAATATCAATATTTTTATACTTGCTTTTTACAATCAAGTGGCTGATCTTTTCAGGCGTTCTTAGAACCTCTCGGATCGTCCTTCCACTCTCTCCATGTGATTTTGTAAAAAACGGCGTCAGATTCGTCTGTGGGTCTGCATCCACAAGCAATACCCTTTTTCCCATTTTCGCCATGCTAAACCCAATATTAACAGCGGATGTTGTCTTTCCCACACCACCTTTTAAATTTGCAATTACATAAGTCTTCATAATGTTCTCCTTTTTCGTACCGAAATTCGGTACATTCATTTTCGTATGTTTTTAGCTATCTCAATTCAATCAATTAAAACGGTAATTCCTCGTCAATCAATTCCGGAATATTCATAAATTCATTTTCTGCCTCTTTTTGTCGCATCCTGGTCATGTCATTTTCGTACTTCTGTAACTCTTCATCAATCTTCTTTAGTTCGTCATGAAGCTCTTGCGTCCAGCTTTTACCGAAACACAGCACAATTTCCGCCCGTCTGCGAACTAAAGCCGTATAGTCTCTAATCTGTTTTGCATCCATCCTTTTCACTCCTTTTTTTAAATAAGTCTTCATAATATTCTCCTTTTTCGTACCGAAATTCGGTACATTCATTTTCGTATGTTTTTTAGCTATCTCAATTCAATCAATTAAAACGGTAATTCCTCGTCAATCCCTTCCGGGATATTCATAAATCCATTTCCTGCCTCTTTTGTCGCAGCCTGCTGATGTACGCCTCTGTTTGCTTCTCTCTCCGTTCTACTCTCTGCAAACTCCTGTTCTTCTACGATCACATCTGTTGTGTATACTTTCATGCCGTCTTTATTCGTGTAGCTTCCTGTCTGAATCCGACCGGAAACAGAAACCCGCATTCCCTGACGGAAATATTTTTCCGCAAACTCTGCCGAACGTCCGAATACAACGCACGGAATAAAATCTGCTGTCGGTTCACCGTCTCTTTTAAATCTACGTTCAACGGCTATGGTGTATCTTGCAACTGCCAGTGTATTTTCTCCCCTGAATATCTTACTTCTGGATCTTTTGTTAATCTTCCAACTAAAATTACTTTATTCATTACTTTGTCCTCCAATTCCCAGTGTAACTTTCCATATCTGTTAGTTCCTTTTTAAAATTTCCATAAAACCGAGTTCTGCCATTTCATTTCAACCTTATAAACACCATAATCTTCTATCAGTTCTTTTAAGTATTCCGTGATAGGCGCTTTCATAAGTTTCAGTTCTGCGATGGTTTGAAGTCGTTTTTCAACTCATCCATTCCTGATCTTATCCTCCTTTCTCTTCCGTTCTTTCTAATAATATTATAATATATAGATACTATTATATGAAGCGAACCACCCCCAAAAGGTACGTTGCTTTTTCTTTTTTATTGAATAGAAAAGCGACTTCTTCTCTGAGTATTTTTCGTGTATATTCAATAAAATATCGTTTTCACGAACTTGCTTTTTTAGCGTGTCTGCTTTTGATTGCAACGCATATACATGAATTAAATAAGTATATAAGTTTACAAATATATTTAAATTTGCTCACCTTACAAAATGCTCTTTTTCCCTTATTTTCCGCGGATTCCCTCTTTTTCCCACCTGTCCAAAATCAGAATATTTTGTTATCTATTTGCTTTAAAAATGGAATAGACTGTATTTTTCTGTTTTTAATTTTTGAATGTATATGTAAAAAATACTTTAAAAATGGAATACTTTTTTCTGATATGCCTACAAAAAACCGCGTACGGAAATTTCTTATTTTTCCTTCGCGGTTTTCTGCTTTTCTCATGTTCTTTCTAATTTTTTTTACGCCACTTAAGACTGATCTTTTGACCAGCCTACTTTTTATGATACTGCCTCATTAAATTTTTTTAATAAATAATGTAGCTTTTAACCTCCGACTCCACTTTCTTGGATCTGGAATTTTCTCATTGATCGTCTCGATCATAGATCGTATAACATCGCTGATGTTTACAAAGCGATTCAGGACTTCCTTTTTCTCTGTTTTCTAATACTTTTCTATTTTCTCTTGTTCTTTTACATCCGGATCTTTTATTTTATTTCTGCGGCACGCTGCTTTTACTAAATGCTGCATCGTGATATGATTTTCTGTTGTGTGTCTCACTTCTGATCTTGCAAATTCGGTTTTAAGCGTAAAAAAATACATACCGTTTTTTAAGCAAATTGAAAAATAATGCTTTAAAAGTTTAAAATATTTTTGCAGTGTTCTAACTGTAATGTTTAATAACCCTCTTGTTTCTGTTCCATCATTCTGTTTTATATTTGCATATTTTTTTATAAAATTTTTCCGGTAAATCCGGTATGTATTTACACCGTTCGGTCTACCCGCCATCTGAATATTCAGTAAATCCATTACAAGTAACTTTTGTTTTGGTTTTAAAGTTCTAAAATATGGGTCGCGAAATAAATGGTAAGTCGTACTAAGATATTTTACTTTCCCCTCTTCGTAGTCTTCTTTTCCATAAATTGTAAAATCATTTCCTATCAGTGTAATATCATAGTCATCCTGTCCTTCTATAGAAGATATCACTCCTTTTTCTGTAAGAGATCTTTTACAGTCATAAAACGTCTGTGCAGACATCTTTCCTTCTCGCATCATATCCTTATAATAAACACCTCTGGTTATTCCTCTTTTATCTTGATAAAAAGACAGTACAACAGAAAATCAATCTCTTTCCCTGTCAGATTTTTGTCAAACCATGATTTAAAACATCTAATTTAATTCTCTGCATTCGTACTGCCTCCTTTCGTCCTCAATAAAAAGAAAAATTTATCCGATCGTAAGTTCCGGTTCAGCATTTAAAATCGGTACTTCCTTTTCTCTTTCCTGCGCCTGCAAAAGATCTAAAAAGTTTTGCTCCTTTTTCTCTGTTTTTAGCTCCATCTCCTGCTTCAGCACAAGAAGTTCCGACTGTTCGTCTAATTCAATATGATTTTCTTCTATAAATTTTTTTAAGTCTTCCTTTTCTTGTTCTGTTAAATCATATTCTGTGTATGATCCGTCAAATTGATATCCTGTGGCTACATATACTCGTCCTTTTTGTTCCATACCGCTTCTTGTGCTTCTTTTTCGTTTATCTTGACCTGTGCATCTATCGTTCCATCACCAATCAAAAACTTTTGAACAATCCCGGCTTGTGTTTCCTCTACTTCTTGCTTTTTTCTATTTCAGACTCTCTCTTTCGGTTTGATGTAATGTTCGTTTTCTGGTTCTCTGATCCGATTGCAGTTATTCGCTCTTTTTGCATCTCTAACAATGTTTTGTAGGATACTTCTTCGTACATGTTAGGGATTGCTTCTCTTACTTTTTAGGATCTGTAACGATCAGATTCTTTGGAATCGACGTTTCAACAGGAACAATATTCCCGTCTTCTGAAAGTCCGACAAGCCGATATCTTACCATTCCTTTTGGCGCAAAGAAACCGTTTTCTCTGTATTGTTCTGTGTTTTGTATTGCACAAGGTTTAATTTCTGGAAGTATTTCTTTCTCAAGAAACGGCAATTTTTTAATGATTGAAACTTATGCACAATTCCGGTCAGATCTTCATTCCAATCTTTTTTCTCTGCCACATGATATGTGATCTGTTCATCCTGCATCTGATACTTTTCTATTAATGTATCATGTATTTGCTGCATCCGTTTTACTCCGGCATTATCATGATCTAAAGCCAACAAAACTTCTTTTTTGGTGTTTTATCAAGTAATGTAAGAAGTGACTCATGTTTGTCTGTTCCGCTAAGCGGAAGATAGTCATACTGCTTATAATCTTTTCCTTGTCCTTTTAAAATAGACATAATACTCATTGCATCGATCACGCTTTCTGTTACAATCACTTTATCTGATCCGTTTGAAATGTAAAACCCTTTTTGATAGTCGCTTCCCGGTAGATCTCCTAAGAATCTTTTTTCTGTCAATGTTCCACGGAGATTTGCAAATACAGGATTCCCAGTCTCATCATAAGATACAAATACACAGTTTCCTCTTTGATCCTGATATAACATCTTTTGGTTTACAAAATCTTGAACAACGTCTTGATCGATACAGCGTGTCTGCGTCAGATATGCATAAACTCTATGCATATTTTTTGCCCGCTCTGGCAGCTTGTCTTTTAACAGAATCTGCTCCTGACTTTTCTCCTGTACTTCTTTCCTTTCTTTGGATACGAACCGCCTTTCTGCCCCTACCATCGCTGACAATTCGCTTAATGCTGCATGTAAATCTTCTCCGTGTACAAATGCAGTCGCAAAATCAATGACTGATCCGGTTGTAGTCACCCCAATTCCACTGTTTCTCCAAAAACAGTTCCGATCAGGATCGATCCTTACAGAATCATGCTCTTGCAAGGTATAATACCTCCCTACACGCTGCAATTTCATTCCGTGTATTGCTGCATAATCCAAAATTTGAATATCCTGCTTGATCTTTGTATAAATATCCTCACGTTCTGTTTCCACTAAAGTTTTCTTTTCCTGTATTGGCACAGGTTTTAAAACTAATTTTTCTGAAAGCTGCTGTTCCACAAATTCCGCAATAATAGGAATTTCTTCCCGGAAGATAGAAAATACGTTTTTTATCACCTGACCGAAAGAGTCTTTATGCTGTACCTCTTCCCACTCTTTTTCATAGGCTCGATAATGTTTTGCCAAATGACGTCTTCTTGAATCTGTAGGTTCGATTCCAAAATAACTTTCTAACATGATGCCCAGCGCGTCCGCTTCCAATTCTTTTTGGTGTTCTGATTTCTCATCTCCGATTTGATGTAACAGCACTGCATGTCCTAATTCGTGCGCTAAAGTAGAGAGTTTTTGTGTGTCTTCTAAGCGATCGTTTAACCGGATTGCATTTGCTGTCGGATCATATTGCCCCCGCAAAGATATGGATGCAAAATTTTCTGTGATGACTGAACATCCAAGTTCTTGTTGTGCATATGCTGACAATCCAATTACAATCGCTCCATGATAAATAGATTCGTACCCCATTTTAAATAGTTCAGGATACTTTTCTTTCGGGTATGTTGTCTGGGAAATATCAAATACATTTCCTGTACGGAATCTCATTTCTGTGATACTTTGCAGTTCTCCTGCCTGATACTGAATTTTCTGTTCTTTTGTTGCCTGCTCTAACGGAATAAGCTTTCCATTTATTTTTAAGATTGTTGCTTGTACCGGCACATATACCTTATATCCCCGCTCTCCTTTTTTACAGACACTCCCATATCCTTCCACGCTTTAAAACTCTGTACATAGGTTGCATATGGATTTTGTTTATAAATCAACATAGTATTTCGTACCGAATATCGGTACATTTTGCTTCCAAAAGCGAACATTTCAGCAATCGTTTCCGGTTTTTCCTGCCAAGAAGACGCAAGTTCCTGAATCATTTCCTTCATTTGAGATTCCTGCAAATAGGCTTTTTCTTTCCATTTCTCTTTCTGTTCTTCAGTTAATTTTCTGGGATCTGCCATACTCCACCTCACTAATCTGCGTGATATTCATAGATCTTCTTTATTTCCTGATATTCCGTTTCAGGTAATTTTTCTATCGTTGTTAATAGATCCGCTGTCACAACCGTTCCGATCGGCGCGACCTCTTCTTCGCATTCCATAAAAAACAACTCTCCTAATTCATTTTTTACAATCGCTTTCCCTTTGTGATAACCTATGGAAAGATAATTCCATTTTTCCGTTTCAAAGTTTTTTGGTTCTCTAAATACCTGCATCATTACTCCCTTTCTTGTGCCGAAATCCGGTACATCTAAAACTGAATCATCGTAGTAATCTCTTTCTGTATTGCGATCAGCACTTTCATCAATTCTTCTCTTACATCTGGATAAATCAAAGACATTAATCCCACAGAAGCAAGTAAAAATATTCCGGCTGTTACAAATATTTTTACTATTTTTGTAAAAAGCAACGGATACAAAATTTAAATAGATTATTCTTTTCTACGATCAACGTATTATTGTCTTGTATCCCATGTTTCTCCCGAAGCTGTTTCTGCTCTGCTTCCTGCTTTAAGGCTTCTTTTGCTTCTTTTGCAAATCCATTTTTAAACTTTGACATCACACCACCCCTTGTTTTTGCTTTCTTCGGAAGAATCCCTTTTTCTTAGGCAGTTCAGGATTCTTATTTTCAACGGGAATTAAACGATCAAATTCTGGATTATGTATATATTCAAATTGATCTGGCGCATAGACTGTAAAATAGGTGATTTCCGCTTTTTCTTCCATGTACTCTAATAGTTCCGGTCGTTCTTTCTCCGAAATAAAATTAAACAGATAAAACACATCCATATAATATTCATTTTGCAGTACTTGTTGAGTGTACTTCATTTCTGTCGCTTTGCTTCCCGCTACAAATATCCGGATATCTTTTTCTAAAAAGGACGTTTTATTAAATCCTTGCTCGGAATATGCACCGTAATCAAACACAAAGTAATCATAATCCTGATGGAAGATTTCTTGTATCTTTTCCTGTTTATAATACAGATCCACCCCCTCATAGGTAACCCGACCGAGATATTCATCGTGTTCTGAAACAAACACCTGTCCATGTTCTTGCACGAATCCGGTATTATTCACTTCGATGTAGCATGCTTTATATCCTTTTACCTGTAAATATTTTACAAGCTGTACCGCTTCCGTCGTTGTTCCGATGCGTCGGCATACTCCCGTAATTCCGATCCGCTTCCCGGTCATATCTTTTTGGGCAGCTTCCCGATCCTCTTCTTCCAATGGATCATCCATCTGCAGATAGTATCCGTTTAGGCAGCGTTCAAATTCTTCTTTCGCATCTGCCTGTCCGACTGCAAAGATATAAAAACGGATTCCTCTAAAATTCAATTCCTGTATGATCCTGCTTTCTCTTACATAACCGGGAGCATAGATAATTACATTACAGTTTTTCGCACGTTTGATACTTTCAATTTTGGTTGCCAGTTCATCTGCTTTATCAATATATTGTTCTATGTCAATCACAAGATACTGCATTGTTTTTCTAATATTGCAGTAAGCTGGGTTTCGATGGAAATTGCATTTCCGAGATATTCTACTTTCATTTTTTTCGTTTTTGCTGGTTCTTCTAAAAAATATCCTCTCTCTTCACTGCCCGCAAACAAAATCATTTTTTATCACTCCCATTCTTTTTGTTCCTCATCTTTCAGCTGATTGATCTGTCTCTGCAACTCCTTTGATCGGTTCTTCAATTCTTCTATCATTTTCGTTTTCTCGGTAACCGTATTTGCATTTGATACAATCTTGCTTTCTGCATTTTCCACTGTTTTCTCCGCTTTTCTGCCTCTTCTTCTGATGGATAGTTTGCTGTTTCTAATTCCTTGATTCGCTTTTCAAGTTTTATATTTTCTTCTATCAATTCATCGATCTTTTCCTGATGTTCCGATATTCGGTACGAATCATATGTGATCTGCGCTTTTAAACGGTCAATATCATAATCTATCGCTTCTTTTTGCGGCAGTTTTGCCACTTTATTTACCTTATCTATATTTGTATAGAGCCGTAATAATTTTTCGCCCTGTTCTTTTTTTCTGTCCTTTTTCCCATAAACGGATCGATATTTCCTTCCATTTTTCCGGAACATCTGTAATTCGCAAAACAAGATAGTCAGTGTGTTCCGTTACCGCTTTAATCGGCAGTTTCCCTGCTGTCCGGTCAACTGCTTCAAACTCGATTCCTTCTGATACAAGATCTTTCGCTTCGATTTCGATTATAACTTCCATTGCCCGATCTTTTTACGGAATACGCCCCTTGTGACAAATACACTTCATGTCGATCCATGACTTGTCGGGCATATAATGACGTGGGTTCTATTAAAGTTTCATTGTTTGGCATCCATATTTTGGATGTAAAGAAAAGAAAATATCCTCCTGCTAAAATACACAACAAGACTTGAATTCCTGCATTCGTTCCTTTTTTTTATCTTTTTGATTTCTTCTCCTTCATTTCTACTCTCCATACTGGACTTCGAACGAGAATCGGAGATACTCTTTATAAGTATCACATGTTGCCTGAATGACAAGGCGATCCGAACTCTCCGTTTGATAGTCTACGTCAAAATAAAGATACCTCATGTAATCGCTGATCTTTTGTTGAGAATCAGCCTGTACATGCACGGTTGTAACTTCTTTTAGTTCCTTTTTTTCTTCAAATACACCGCAACTGCTTCTTTAAAACGCGTCCAGTCCTCTCCCTGCAGCCAGTCATATGCCGGATCTGCAGCATCATATCCTGTGAATTGTAAAGCAAGCTCTGAACTTTCCTTTCCATTGATCGGCTGCATATTATCTTCCTTTTTCGGTTTTAGTTTATAGATATCCCTTTTATCTAACCGTTCCTTTTCTTCTTTTGGTTCACTTTTTTTGATTGCATATTGTTCTTCTTGTCCTTCAAACGAGACGGGGTCTTCCCAAAGCATTGCAAGAACAGCAAATAAGATCAATCCTGCAAATAAAATGACTTTCACCTTTTTATCCTTTTCCATAATCTGCCCTCTTTATAAATAATAATCTGGGTTTACAGCAATTCCATTTTGTTCTACTTGGAAATGCAGATGTGGTCGGTAGACTGTCCGGTACTTCCGACTTCTCCGATTTTCTGTCCTTTTCTCACCGATTGCCCTGCCACTACCACAATCCGGGAATGATGCATATATTTTGTCACCAACCCGTTCCCATGATCGATCACTACCCAGTTTCCTGCGCTGTCTGACCATCCGGCGATTGTAACCGTTCCTGCATCTGCAGCATAAGTTGGCGTTCCGACTGGCGCGGCATAATCATGTCCTTTTATGTCCGCCCTGTTCATAAGGGCGAATTTCTCCAAAGTAACTGGACTGATAGGTCATATCAGGACAAGGATGGGTAAACTGCCCGTTTCCGGTAACTTGATCTTCTAAATCTTCTGCAGTCATGTTATTAAACTGATATAAATTGTAAATCGTCATAATATTAATGACTTTTTGTACATAATTCGGATCTGTCGCATATCCGGCGCGCCAAATTGCCTCAATAAATGAATCGGCATCATAATGTCCGGTTGCCGGATCTCTCGGACAGATTGTTACATGGGATACATATGGCGGCATGGTAAATTTATGCGCCCATGCAAGCATGCAGTCTTTATAGCTTGCAAACGTGGAAAATACCGCCGTTACTGTTCCCCACGCCTCTTCCGTCTGCATAGTGACCGTTCCGTTTTCTCCATAACTCGGTGATTTTTGACCAAGACAGTTGTAATAAGGCGGATTTGATAACTCCGATCCCCCCGCTCCGCCTTCTAAGATCATTTGTCCTAAAACCACGCTTGCCGGATATCCATTCTCGTGCATCATGTCGATTGCGCCTTGCACCATTTCGGGCGTAATCCAATCCGGCAGTCCATTTAACATATCTTCTGTGATGTTTGTTTGTTGATTGTCTCCAAGGATAGAACTCATCATTTCATTTGCTGCCGCTCCAAGCATAAGGATTCCGCCGATCAAAAAGGATACCGCCCCATAAAAGCAGGCGTTTCAGCTTTGCCATTACGCGCCTCCTTTAAATAATGCCTCGTCCTCTTTGGAAAGATATACTTTAAAATCAATCGTCTGATCTCCGGAAATAAGTAATGTTGTCTGCCCTCGTGAGTAAAGCGGGATTCGTTCTCTCTGCCGGGGTGTCAAGGCATTTCCGAATATCCGGTCAATTAACGGAATTACATTTCGGTCTTGTTTAAAAATAAATTTATATTGTGTCAGCTCAAACAAAAGTTTCAGTTTTTCGATATTTTCGGTTGTTGATCCTTCTGGCACATAATCGCGGATCGTTTGACTGGCAAGCCATATGCTGGAAAAATATTTCGGTCCTTCTCTTAAGTAAATGCTTAATAAATCAAGAGCATATGGTTTCTGCGCGTTCACACTTCGGTGGCTTTCGTCGATATATAGAATGGTATGTGCAACATCTTCTAATGCAATCTTTTTTTCTTCCCACAGTTTTTTCATAATCGCTCCATTTGTCACCGCATCATCCCAACTAAGAGACAAAATATTAAATAACTCCAGATCAAAGATATTTGCATCCATATCCTTCAGTTTTGACAAATCGTAAGACAGTGCTTTTACATCTTTCATATTATCAACAGATGTATGTCCGTTAAAAACAGAACCATATGTACTGGTAATCAACCTTAAATTACTTCGGATACGATCCAAGTTAATCAGTTTCCTTTCTACAAGGATCTTTTCACCTGCCCGCCATTTTTTACCGACAATCGCCTCAATCTCCTGATCCACATACTCTAATAGATCTCCGAAAATCGGATACGCCTTTGCCGGAAGTCCTGTGATCTGATTTTCTCCATTTGGTTTTAATCCCCATGATTTATATAATGCTTCTACAATTTCCGTAAAATCATTGATTTCTTTTCCATCCGCTTCTGGGCATAAAAACTTATAGGACGTTCGCAGCTTTGCAAGGTGTCTGGCATAATTCATTTCTTCATTTTCGCCGGAACGGAAGATTTCTAGCAAATTAATGATATAGCGCGACATATCTAATGTCCGTCCGGCTAACGCACGGATCTCATCTGTAAATTCTCCGACGACATCGATCACACGCACATAATCACCTCTAAGTACCCTTGATTTAATCCGCAATTTTAATAAAGTTGATTTCCCAAACCTCTGATTCCCTACCACGATCGCAGATGCATTCACTCTGGTTTCTGTCAGCATCCATTCGTTGTATAATACATTTCCACCGCATCCCGTTTCGCCCAAAAAATCTCCGCCATCGTCTTCCAGGCAACTGTAATGGTATGCATTTCCCGCCGCAAGTAATGTCGCTTTCATCGGAAATCCCGAAAGGGCATGAGGTTCTAGTTGTTGTTCTTCCATGCTTTGATAAATACTTTTCCATTCACTTTCCGCTTCGTTTAAGAAAATTGCCGCACGGTAGTTATTTCCCTCTAAAGTTTTAATTGTTTTTGCAACCCGTTCTTCCATTGTCTGCTTTGTCTTTGCCGTCACGAATATCCGCATGGAAATACTCTTCATCACTTCCCCTAATGAACTGATCTCTTCGTATAATCTCTGCATCTCTTCTTCGCGGGATTTCGCATCATAATAAGCGCTGTAATCTTTCGCAAAACGCATCCTTGATGCCTGCTCTTCAATCGCTTTATTAAGATTCTGTTTTACTTTCACTTCATCCATTGTTCCAATGCTAATTGTTGCAACCGAATTTTGGAAATTACAAATATCTGTCATCCAAAAATCATCTAACATCGTTGGTAATGAAAAAATATGAACACATGCTTCATACCCTGTTCCCGTTCGACAATACGAATTATAAGGGGTCATATTTCCAATCGGCGCAATATGCTGTAACAATTTTTCGTCATATTCGATCCCGGACTCCTGTTTTTTCTCCTCATCGTTTCATCCTCTTTTTTCTATGTACCGAAATCCGGTACGTTAAAATATTTGTGAATTTTTATTTGCAATCTTAAATAAAACCTGTTCCTTTTTTGTTGGTGAAATTTCCTCCAAAAGTTCTGTGATTCCACATTCTCCATGCAATTTCCGAACCCCTATCACACTTTCGATTGCTTTTCTTCCCGATTTTATTTCTGCTTCTGTTTTCCAAAAAACTGTAAGAAAAACTCTTTTTTACTGTATATCGTTCTCGATACTCTAATTCCGAGATCTTCTTTCGGATCATCGGCTCAAAATCTGGATTTTGATTCTTTTCCGCAATGTGTTTCCAATATTCTTGTTGCTTTGTTGTATTGCATGGATACATCAAGGAAATAATTTCCACATCCATTCCATATGTTTTATAAAATTTTGCCCATGTAAAACAATCCATTTCTATTTCGTCTGGATCTCCATTCACAAGGTCTTTTGCTACAATCTGATAAAAGTCTGTATACGTTCCGTCCTTTCGCCGAAAACACTCCCATTTTTCGTCATATTTCACGATAGGAATTAATTTTTCTTTGATGTCTTCGATTCTGTTTCTCTTCATTCTCTTTTTCTCCTTTTTTTTTTGAGGAAGTACATAATACGTTGTTTTTGTACGCATTAAATATAGTGCAACGCTCTGATACTGCCTTCTGTTTGGGTTTTTGTCTGCTTGGCAACACTAAAATTACGCCCATTACGATAGAAAATATCAAAAAAGGAATTTGAAGATAGGTATGTACAGCGCTTTCCAAAAAACGGCTTGTTCCAATCCAGAGGATCAAAAAAAGACAAAATCTCTGAAATATAATTTCCAAAAGACTTGCGTTTCTGATTTGATTTCTTTCGTTACAAGATATCGCATTTGTTCGTTCCCCTCCTATTTTTCTTTTTTATCGTTTGGAAATTTTTCTGAAGTCTTCGCCGGACTGTTTTTTCTTTGCGTGTACGCCGACTTTTCCCGGATTCCTCTTCTCAACGCCTCATTCCCCTTACTTTTGATAAAGAAGGGCTGGAAATTTTGTTTTGCCTTTCTCCGTTTTCCAATGGACGTTCCATGGAAAACGGCTTTGATGGCTTTGCATCCCCGGATTGGTTTGTTTTTGACGAGAATTTTTGCTTTGTTTCTCCTTGCATCATAGGTTTTTGTTCTTCCGCTTTCTTCTGAAGCGAATGTGGTTTCTGTTCTCCTGCTTTTGTCTGCATTCCTCCAATTTTGACTCCTTCATTTTGTCTTCCCAACGGTCAAATATTCCCTTTTCTTCATTTTTGCCCTGTCCGCTTTCAGGCATTTTCCCCTCTTTGCTATTCTGCGAATCCACCTTCTGATCTTTTTTGCTAAGTTCCTGATCCATTGCTTCAAACCGCCGGTCTGTATCTCCTGCCGCTGATCCGTCCATTGTTTCTGTATGGCGTTCATTTTCTGCATCATATTCTGTTGACATGCTTTCATCCATACTCTGATTATATTCTGAATTATGGTCATTCCTATTCTCTGTAAATCCGGAGGATCGTTCAACGTCACTTTCACTGTTTTGTTTTGTATTTTCTGCTGTCTGCTGATCCATCTGCGATGTTTTATCATCAGAATGTTGTGTCGTTTGATCTTCAAACGCAGATGTTTTCTCGCTATTATTACTGTTTTTCATTTCTTCTAAAGATTTCGTTTGCCGTTTCAGCTGTGACATTTGTTTTGCATTTCGCACAGATGACATTGCTCCTCTTGCCATATGCATTCCGGCAATCATTTTTCCAGCCATTGAGGACAATCCTGCATCGATCCCTGTGATCTGTTGCATCAGATTTGCTCCGTCAACAACTACAAAGGCTAAAATCAGTATCATAATTCCCCGTTCCAGTCCGCCAAAATTACGCCCGGTAATATAATCGGAAAATAAAAGGAAAGAGCGTAATGTAATTGCTGTAAAGCATAATGCGTAATAACCGTCTCGGATCGCTTCTAAAATTCTCACCATTTTTCTTTTGCCCGTTAAATCACCTGAAAATAATGTTGCAAGAATACGACCTACAAATAACTCGTATACAATCTTTATATTTTTATATGCTAATCCGGCAAATACAAAGATAGATGCGATTGCCAGTAAAAAATAAGTACCAAAATTAAACTGATAACGGTAATAAAACGTGTTTCCAAAACTTGTCCATGCCACGCCGTTATAAACATCGATCAGCCGGCTCTCATCGGACGCATATTCCAACCGTTTTGATAAGATCTCTTCCGCCTCATCCGTTAATCCATCCCGGCTGTAGTCAACCGTTTCGGTAATATCAATCATTTTCATATCCTTTTTATCCAGTGAATTCTCTGCATACTGTGGCGGCGGTGTACTCCCATTCATTTGGATCAATCCACCGTTTTTGTCAATATATAGCAGATCATATAAATTTTGATTGACCAACTCATATCCGTCAGTAACATTTTCGCCCCCTGTGACTGCATCTTTAAACATCACAGACATCGTGTTAAATGTACTGAACAAATAACTGGATGAAGTTGCTACCACTATAAAAATCATGAAACTTGCAAAAACATCATGTTTTTTATCTTTTCCGAAAAGAAACATATATCCTACAATTAATAAAGACAAGATCATAATTGCTTTAATCAATGGATTGTATTCGGCTAAAAAATTTTTAATACATCCCAATTTGTAATATCCACTAACGCAAAGGTATGGTCATACAGGTTTTTAAGTACATCAATCACAATGTTAAACCCTTTTACAAGCAGCCATCCCAATTCTCTTAAAATCCAAGTCACCAGATTATTTGTATCAAAATAATCAATATTCTTAGTTAAAAATTCAACAATTTCTTCTTCTGTCATATTGTTTCTTCCTATACTAACTGTAAAAAGAATCTTCTTTTTCCCTTCGCCGATTGCTTGTGAATGAATAAATCCTACATATTCTGCAATCGTTGTTTCTCCTGTGATTCCGTATTCGTCTTCATAGTGTTCTCCGAATACTTCTTTTAACATTTGACATATCTGCAGATAGTTTCCTGTCTGCTTTAAAATCTCCTTATGAACAGTTTGTTTTTGCGTATGTAAATTATCCTGTATCTTTACCGGAAGTTGTATCCCCATCATCTGAAAACTCTTCCTGATATTCCATATCCGATCTTCTAAATTAATTTCTTTCCGACTCTCCTTACAAACCTCCAAAAAATTCACTTCGTTTGGATTCGGAAATTTTTCTTTTGGTGCATATTGATAAAAATACCATAAGTTCCGCCCATTCTCTCTGGAATTATGAATGGGGCGGGGTTTGATACTATTCCCTGCAAGATCCCGGCGTTTTGATCGCCGAAACATCGCAGTTTCTCCTTCTTCAAATTGCATGAGTTCATTCGGTAAAAGCAGCTCTCTTTTCTTAATTGATTCGGTATAATATTTATTCAAAGAAAACCTAGCTCCTGCTCGCTGCATATCGATCTCCGACTTAATTCCTAGACTGTAAGAAAATTCCGATGCCGTCTCTTTCGAGGCTGTCTGTAGATAAAAATGATTTCCACAGTTGCCCTTTATTGTTTCAGCAATCGACTCACCGTATAAATCATCTAGCTGCTCATAATTTTGCAAATAAAGATCAAAAGATATATTCTGCCCTAATCCCATTGTTGTCATCGTAGCCATTAAGTCTACCGGAGGCATGTTTCCTGCTTCATCGAATATGATTTTGACTTGTCTGGCACATTTGCCTTTTTGATCATCGCAGATTTTCCCCAACGCATAATACATCTGCCGGATAAAGATGGAAGGAATCTGATGCAGGAAGAATCATAGGATGGAGTTGCTATAAATACAGCGAGTGGTTTTTCTCCAAATCCGATTTCTCTAAAATCAATCGTACTTTCTGCTATCATCTTTCCAACATTTCGCAGCGTAAATTTACTTAAATGACGGATCATTTCGGAAAAAATCCCTGACTTTGTTTTTCCGGGAGCAACTTCTGTATTTAAATATTTTAATCTTGCCCGATCAGTTTCCGGTCGATTTTCAAAGTAAATGTCTAATAATGTTCGGCTTCCATTCCGATTAATCGGTCGTAATACAAGTTGTTGAAAATTGACAATCATGCTGTATACATGGATCGTTTTTTCATTATCATTTCGATAATGAAATGGGTGCTTTTTTTTCTTTCTTCCTCGTCTAAGCGCCTCCATTGATTATAACGAATCCGATTCTCTTCTTCGTCTGCCGCAAATGCATCTTGCATACTTGCCAATGCCATTGCACAAAACAGATCTGAAGCGGATGATGTAAAAAACATCATATCTCCTGTTGCATCATCGACTTGAAATAAGCTATGTGCTAGAGCATTTAGAACCTGCTCTGCCGTATCATAGTCTTTTTGCGATAATATTGTATTGCTAGGTCTACAATATTAAATCCTGCTGATAACAACGGATTCGACGCGTTTAATAGATAGACTTTATATCCCCGCTCTTCTTCTAACAGTTTCCCAAATGATTTATACAACTCAATCTTTGGATCATTGATAATCAGCGATGGTCGGTTCTCAGCACGAGAATAAATTTCCAAACTTGTTTTTACCATCGTCTCACCCTTTCCTGATCGTGTAATTCCGAGGATCAGGTTATTTACCACCATCTGATCGATGTAAAATTGATTTCCAATTCTTGAAACAAGAACTCCCGGATTTCCGTGGTATGGAGTTTCTAATGGTGCAATTTCCGTATATTGCTCCTGAATCTCTTCTGCTGTTGTAAAACGATCTGTTCCTTCCTGCCCCACATTAAAGCCTTTATCCGCCCATGATACTCTGATCCGATAGATCAAATATGCATCCGCTATAAAAATGATTAACAGCGCTGCCAAACCTCCCTGTATTGGCATTTTTTGTAAAATCAGGAAGGAAATTTCGTAAGGCAAATAGCTGAATTTCTCTTCCTCCCAAAATTCGCGGAATCATTCCCACCATATGAAATAAAAACTAAACGCCATGATAAGGAATAGATCTACTGCAATGATGACTGCAATTAAGATATATTTATGAGAAAAGAGATACTCCATTTTCATAACACGCCGTGGATCTTATATCGGATCAAGTAATTCCTTTTGTATTTTCTTTTTCAGTTCTTCATTCATTCGTCTTTCCCACTTTCGTACCGAAATTCGGTACGTCTTGCTTCATTCCTCATGTACCGAAATTCGGTACACCTATATTATTTTTTATGTACCGAATCCGATACGAGATTTTTTCCCTATGTACCGAAATTCGGTACGCCCTTTCTTCTTTTTATCCTTAAAATCCGTTGAGATTACTTACTACTGTTGTTACTAATTCTTGGGCAAGATAAACACAGACAAGACCCGCTACAATATAAAGTATATGGCTCTTACACCAGTCTACAACCCTCTGAAATCCTAAAAGGAATCCCAATCCTATAATAATCAAAGCTCCAACTGCCATTGGGATTGCCAGTTTTACCAGCTCGTTTGTTGCAAATGTTTCTATTAAATTTGCCAATGAATCCATTTTTGTTTTTCTCCTTTATTTTTCTTGTTCTTCTTTCTTCTTTTTCGACAGCATCATCAAAATTGCAATCACTGCGCCTATCAATATGAGAATTCCTGCGCCTGTTAAAATGTAGGGAAGTACTGTTTTCTTTTCTGCATAGACCGCAGTTGCTTTTACTGTGTATTCTTTCGCTCCATCCACATCTTCGGTTTCGTAGATAGCTTTATATACCGTTTCTTTTGGAATTTGAATCACACCGCTATATTCTGCCCGGTACATTTGTACCGGCTGCTGTACGTTTGCGATCGCATCGCGGCACAGAACACCGTTTACCAAATACGCATCTCCATTCCAGCTATATCCTGTTATGATACTTCCGGCGGCTGCACCTGCATTTTCCAAAAGCTGCGCTTCATATCCGGACAGCGGCGGAATCTCGTCATTTCTTGGAATGTAATTCCCATTCCACTCATAATAAGCTGCGTCATAATTTGTAAATGTGACTGTCATTGTATTATTTGCCATCACCATTCCCGCCGGATGAATCCCTGTAAGGTTGCAGATCACTTCTTCCGGCTCTCCGGTAATCCGGTTCGTTTCCGTCACCGTTTTCGTTGCCGGAACATCACTTTCTGCGATAACATAATCATAATCGTCATACGCCGTTACTGTTTGCACATCTCCCTCTGCGATCGATTTCTCGACCTTTTCCGTTTTTTTCAAGGTATAAACGGTTTTTCCTTCTTTAAAGGTCTGTTCCGGTTCGCTTTTCAATTCCATCTCTTTTTCTTTTTTATCGAGATATTTTGTCTCTATGAGCTTATAAGTAATTTCCGATCGTTCATAGGTTTTACTGCCTTCTTTCCATGTTTTTGGAAATTCTTTTTCGGCAAGTTCCCGACTATCGGCTTCATTCTTCACGGTCAAGGTAATCTCTTTCGTAAGATCAGATCCCGCTGCGAAAACCTGCAGCGGAAATGCCATCAGTAAAAAAGAAAAAAGCAATCGCTACCATTTTTTTCTTTTTTTCATCCGTTCCATGTTCTCCTTCCTTTGTTTACAATATCTAAAATTCTTTTTATAATTAACATTGATACTTAATTTAGTAAGAGGTTTTTATGATATTTATACTATTTTTTCTTTCAGCAGGTTTCGTTTTTATATCTCATGGACTTGACAAGTTTTCTATGCCCAAACATGTTTCTGAAAAACATTTTCCTACCATACAGTTTATTGCTAAACTATTTTTATCATTTGCTCTCCAACTTACAATTTTGGCACTAGTACAATTTTTAGTTATTGAAACAACACAATTTAATATTTGTGCATATTTGTTTTCGGTTAAATACATCCATTTACTATTATGCGGATACGTTCTCATCTTCATTTACAAAAATATCGCTTAATGCTCAATGAGAAAAAAATCTTTACTATATCGGCAGTATACGACACAGCCATCCAAATCCGATCCAACACTTGAATATCGTACTTTTTGATGCCACTACACGATTGGAAATATTGGAGAAAAAACTATCTATTCTAAAAAGTTTCTCTCCGATTCCTGTTGCACTACTTATTTTAAATAATCTTCCTCAAGATTTAATATTTTCACCGGATATCAAATCTTTTGTTTTGCAAAATCAACTAAATATCGGATTATTGGTTATACTAGGCATTTATACTTATCATCTTTTTTCAACATTTTCCGCTCAAAAACAAATCATTACCCATATATCCAAGATCAAAAAGAACTCTACCTTTTTGAGTTCACAGGACTCTGAACTTTCTATTTCCAACAGTAGAAATAATCCAGAACCCCCATAATCCACGTTAATTTCCACATTTTTAGTCCTCCACATTGTACTTTTGGGGAAATCACACGATGGATTGCCAGTTGCAGTTCTCTTAGATTGACCATTTCTCCTTCAATTTCAAAGAGGTAATTTCTGATAAATAAAATCCATTTTCTAACGAATAATTTTCGGAATGGACAAAAGAACGGTATCATTATCTCCTGTAATTCCAACATCGTTAAAAATTGTTCAATCTCTCTTTTGGATTTCATACAATTTCCCCCTTTTACACATATATCTACTTTGGCCGCGTACCGAATTTCGGTACGCGCCATAATGCTTCGTGTATTTATTCCTCACGTTTTTTCTTTTTCTGTGGTTGTATATTACTATTGACAGGATAATTGCTCCTGTACCGATCAGCGCGATCGCAAAAGGCATGATGTCTGAAAAATCTCCTGTTTTCAGAGCAGACAAAAGTCCTCCCCTTTATTTGGCGGCAAAATCGGCTTCAGGCTACCTACTTTAAAGGTTATGGTCTGATCCTCATCGGTAATATCTTCGTGAGATGCGATCAGTTGTCCGTTATGATATAAGTATTCGTATACTACGATGGATCGGTTATTTAGTTCAGAAGCATCTAAAGTAAAATCTATAGGCACTGTTCCATCTGCTGTCTCGATCTGCACGCTTTTCTCTGCTGTGATCTGCTTTCCATTGATTACAAGAGGCTTTCCTGTTGTTTGATCCATCAGAATGCCTTTCAGGACATATTCCTGTCCTTTGATTAATCCAAAATGATCTACATTATCACGGATTGTTACGTCTTTTTTTGCGATTGCCTCATGTGTGCCGCTGATCAGATCGATCGCAGTTGTATTAAGCTTTAATTTATCTTTTACATAGATCTGTTGTTTTTTATCATTCGGGTCTTCGTGTCTGCTGATTTCCACACCATCTTGATACAGATATTCATAGGCCACAATAGTACGTCCTGCAAATGGAGATGCATCAAATTCAATCTGCATATCCACGTCCATTTTTGAACTGTCTGCTGTAAACGTCTTTTCGGTTGTCAGCAGATCTCCTGAAGGCTGATCTTTCACCTTCAGCGGTTCTCCCGTTTTCGCATCCGCAAGGATAAGCTGCAGTTTATATTCCCGATTCGGCATCAGATTTACCATTGACACCGTATCAATCACAGTCAAATCTACTGCATAAGCATCCTGCGTTCCGGTACTGACATTAATTGCATTTGTTTCTATGATTTTGGTACGATTGTTTCCAACCGGAATCGTATGGCTTACTTCTCCATCAACTCTTCCGTCTTCTGTGATCGTAAATTCGTAAATCATTTTGTCATCCCACGCATATCCCGGAATGCTCTCTACCTCTGCCACTGCATAATTTCCCGGTTCTAAGTATAAAAGTCTGATTTTTCCATTCGCATCTGTAGTATAGATCTCTTTATGCTGCATTCCCGGATCGATTGGATCTTCTTTGTCTTTATTCCAAATGACAAATTTAACGCCTTCCAGCGGCTTGTCCGTTCCGGTTTCTTTTTGTCGATGATAATTTCCGTCGGCTGATTCTTGATTGTAAGGTTCTCTTTTACAAGTTCGGTTTTCTGATCTGCATATTTCAGTTCTACATCCCATGTCTGATTCGGGCGCATAAATCCGATCGGCTGTTTTGTCTCTTTTACTGTATATTTTCCAAGATACAGTTCCTTTGATTTGGCAATTCCGGTTGTATTTGTGACGATCGTATCAACCACTGTTCCTTTTTCAGCTCTCACCGTTCCGTCTGGCGTTGTGATATCTTCCGCTGCTGTCACGGTAAATTCTGCGCCGGATAACAGATTTCCTGTTTCCTCATCTTTTTTCAAAATTTCGATCTGTCCTTTTGCAGGCTGATCCGGTACGGTAACATCTCCATATACAATCTCTGTTGTCTGATCTTTGTAAGCTAAGGTCACTTCAAACTCCTTTTCGTTTAATAGATAACCTTCCGGTGCTTTCGTCTCTTTTATTACATATTTTCCGAGATACAGCTTATCCGTTTCCGCTTTCCCCTTTTCATCTGTTGTAAGGGTTGCAACAACTGTTCCTTTTTCAGCTCTCACCGTTCCATCCGGTGTTGTGATGTCTTCCGCTACTGTCACGGTAAATTCTGCACCTGCAGGAATCGGTTTATTTGTTTCTTTATCGGTCTTTGTAATTCGGATCTTTCCTTTCGCGGGCTGATCCGGTACTGTCACATCTCCATATATGATCTCTGTTGTCTGATCTTTATAAGTTAAAGTGACTTCAAACTCTTTTTCGTTTAACAGATAACCTTCCGGAGCTTTCGTTTCTTTCACTGTATATTTTCCGAGATATAGCTTATCTGTTTCCGCTTTTCCTTTGTCATCTGTTGTAAGGGTTGCAACAACTGTTCCTTTTTCAGCTCTCACCGTTCCATCCGGTGTTGTAATGTCTTCCGCTGCTGTCACGGTAAATTCTGCGCCGGAAGGAATCGGTTTATCTGTTTCTTTATCTGTTTTTGTAATTCGGATTTTCCCTTTTGCCAACTCATCCGGCACGGTAACATCTCCGTATACGATTTCTGTTTCCTGATCGGCATAAATCAGTTCTACCGGATATTTCTGTGTATTTAACAGATATCCTTCCGGCGCTTTTGTTTCCTGAACTTCGTATTTTCCAAGATACAATTTTTTCGTTTCGGCTGTTCCTTTATCACTTGTTGTGATCGTATCAACCACTGTTCCGGCTTTCGCTTTTACTGTGCCGTCCGGCGTCACAATATCTTCTTTTGCCAGGATTTCAAATTCTGCGCCGGATAAACCGCTTCCGGTTTCCGCATCTGTCTTCTTCACCCGAATTTTCCCTTTTGCAAGTTCATCTGGTACAGTTACGTTTCCGTATACGATTTCTGTTTCCTGATCCTCATATTCTAAGGTCACTGCAAACTCTTTTTGGATTTAAAAGATATCCGTTTGGAGCTTTTGTCTCTTTTACCATATATTTTCCAAGATACAATGCTTCTGTTTCTGCTTTTCCTTTCTCGTCAGTTGTAAGGGTTGCAACCACTGTTCCTTTTTCTGTACGGATCGTTCCGTCTGGTGTTGTAATGTCTTCCGCTGCTGTTACGGTAAATTCCGCACCTGAAGGAATCGGTTTTGTCTGTCTCTTTATCTGTTTTTGTTACTCGGATTTTTCCTTTTGCCGGAGCATCAGGATAAGTAATTGATAACGGATTTTCCCAGTCAAATTCTTGATCTACAACAAACGGAATATCTTCTATTCCTAATAAATAACCTTCTGGAGCTTTTGTTTCGTGTAAGTAATATGATCCATGTTCCAATTTTTTCTGGTAGAGTGAATGATCCATTTGCATCTGTTTCAAAGGTGTCAATTTCCATCGGTGTCGGATAATGAACTTCCATCGTGATCGGTTTCTTGTTTTCATCAAGAATCTGGAACTGTGCGCCCGCGATCGGGATTACTTTTCCAGTCTCTTTATCCACCTTTTGAACGGAGAGCGGTGCATCCACCGTATCGTTTCGTAAAATGTAGGAGTACGTTTTTCCTTCCTCATCCACAGTCACTTCAAATGGAACGATGATGTCATATTCCGGATATGGACTCTCTTCTGTTACCGTATAAGTGTCAAACGGTAAGTTTCCACGCTCGGAATTCCCGAACTGTTTTGTTGAAGCAAAGCCATTTTCATCGGTGATGATCGTGTAAACATCTCCATTCGTTTTCGATGTCAAATGGAATTTGATATCTTTTAACGGTTTCTTGATGTCTGCGCCGGAGTCTCCCGGTTCATCGTTGTTCTCCCCATACTTCACAAGCTGGATATCACCACGGATGACTTCCTCTTCGATCGTCGGCATGTTAGGTTTCTACTCCTTCTGTTGTTCCCTTCGATGTAATCTGACGGACAAAAATTTCTTCATTCAGAAGATACCCTTTCGGTGCTTTTGTCTCTTGAATTGTAATTGTTCTAAGCGGTAACGTATTATATCCTTGAGAAGTTTTAAAGAACTCATCTCCTGATACTTTTAAACTGTCTACCATGGCTGTTTTTCCATCTTTGTTTGTTTTCAAAACCCATGTACGGACTGGTTTTTTTCCTGATTCTGCCGGATCTTTGTCGGAATGTACTGCATAATATTTGATTGTAAATTCCGCGCCTTCTAGAGAAGCACTTCCCTGGGGCATGTTTTGTGTCGTATCCTTATCCACTTTTCCAAGTAAAATAGAAACTGGGTCACTCTGCGGATAATCTTTCACATCCACTCTTGTTGTCTGACTGGAATTAATCGTTACCGGATATGTTCTTTTATCCAACGCATATCCTTTCGGCGGAGTAATCTCTTTTAAGTCATAATTCCCTGCTGTAACATTTTCGAATTTCGCATAGCCGTTTACATCTGTTGTTTTTCGCGCAATTTCTATGCCATTTTGATATAGTCCATAAACTGCTCCTTCTAGGGAGTAACAACTATTCCCATGTGTAACTGTTTGGTTTGCGGGAGCTTTTTATCAGTTCTAACGATCCTGCAAATGCTCTTTAGACTCTGACTTTTCCGCCAACATGCTGATATCCACTTAAATGCTCCCCATCTGGTCTTGTTACACCATCAGTTGCTCCCGGAGGCGTGACGCGCACATAGTATTCTATGTATCCGCCTGCCGCGTTTACTTCTGTAACAGTTGCCTCGTAACTTGCATTTTTGTGTGTTGGTAACGCAGCCGTCGGATCGAGACACTCGAAGTCTTGTACGGTTACAGCTCCGGCTAAATCACCTGTAAAATTATTTACATAAAAATAATCCTGATAGGGATAATTTACATTCCAGGAGTCTCCGATATAGCATGTTCCGGTAGCCGTTGATCCTATAGTTGGAATCCCAACGGAACGCGTTGTTAGTAAAAAATTAAAACTGCTTAGTTCAATTCCTACCATGTTCTTTGGGGTTTCTAAAATCTCCGAAGGATCTGTTTCATTAATCGGAACAGACGTTTCTGTTTCCTCGGTTTCACCGGAAGTATCTTCATCATTTGGCTCATTTTGAATTTGAATTGCAGCCTCTTCTCCTGCACTTCCATTTGTTGGTTCTTCTGGTAGTGTCACAGCTTCTTCGGAATCGCTGACACTTACTGTGTTTTGGGTGCCTGACTGTGCTTCCGTTTCTGTCGCTGCGTATACCGTTACATTTGATAACAACAATAGACAGGATAGGATAATCGCAATCAGACGTTTTCCTTTTTCTCTCATTTTTTTACTCCTTTCGTCGTTTGTTTTTTGCATGTACCGAAATTCGGCACAATTTTTCAACAAAAAACTACCAACCTTTCGATTCGTAGTTTCTTGTTTTCCATATTTATTTTTCATTTTATTGAACTGCTCCACAGCTACATTGATGTCCGGTTACAACCGATTCGTAATGCCCTTGTTCTGGATGTGGAACTGTATAGGTATTTGTTCCTGTTTGCTTCCGAATCCATTCAGAATGCCAGCCTGTATCACCATTCATATTATTTAATAAATATTCATTAGGATCACCTACTATTTCTAGTCCACTTTGATTACCAACCGCAATCTCTACCATTTCATATACTGGTTCACTGACCGTTTCTGTCCAAGCTGCCTGATCGACTACCCATTGCTGTGTATAGAGCGGAATATTGTAATTATGATTGTGTACCGGAGCTACATTTTGATTTCCTCCGTTTCCCGAATTACCTGCATTCGATCCGCCCGTTGTTTGGGGAGCATCATTCTTTTGTGCAGGAGCGGAAGTATCCGGCTGAGATGCTTTCTGTTTCTCTTCCGTTTTCACCTCTGTTGTTTCCTTCGCAGCGTCTTTTGTCTCCGGCTCTTTTTTCTTAGAATCATCTTTTGATGTCTTTTCTTCCTTCAGATCTGTTTTCTTCGTCTGCTTCTCATCAACTTTCTTTTTTTGATCCGCTTTTGCAATGACCGTTTTCTGATTCTCCTTTGCATCCCTGCAAGACCGATCCCCAACACGCCAAGCGCAAGCAGGATCACCGCCACACAAGCAGCTACTTTCTTTTTTATGGGTCTTCATCCATAATGTTAATTGTTCTATGTTTTTCTTCATTGTTTCTCACCCCATTCTTTCTTGTACCGAATTTCGGTACGCGAACCCGTTCCGAAAAACACCACATATTTATCATACCTGCTTTACGAGTATTTGTATACTTATATTTTGAATTAAAATATTAGTTTAATCAGATTTTTGCAACCGTACACCGTAGCACCGCAACAAGTGCCTTAACTACCAATCTACTACAATGTTGATATCGCTGTCTCATTGTATCAGCGGAGCGTTTCCAAGAAACGAATTCTATATTTATTTTTATGTGCCGAAATTCGGTACGTTTTTTACTTTTCTAAAATCTCCTTACGGATTCTATTTGCAGAACCAATCGGATTAAGATAAACTTCCGATCCTCCAAATACATCCTGCTCGTCCACATTGATTCTATTTTTCTTAAGCCATATTGATAGTTCATAATCTATTTTTTCTACCAGTTCTGCATATCTACATCTCTGATTAATCAATTTTTCAATTTTTTTCGGTATGTCCATTGTTTTACTCCTGCGTACCGAATTTCGGTACGTCCTACCATATAGGTTCTTCTATTTTGTTCGCATACTCTGATAAATTTCCGAGTGGAAGATTTTCACCATTTCTTGTTTCAAGATAAAATCCCACACTTTTCATTACCTGTTCTTCTTCAACACAATATGTTTCATATTCTCCGAATCGAATAATCATACATTTTCCGGTTTGCATATCAACAATCTGATCGTCTTCCCACAGCATTTTCTTTCCCATATCCATTTGCTCTGTGTAGCGTTTAATACTGCCCTCTTCGATGTGTTTCCCAATCATCTGCAAGCACAGTGCCGTCATCAAGTATCTTCATCTCGATCCATTTCTTTAACATTTGGTTATACCCTTTTAAACAAAACATATCCTATCTCCTCACGTTTCCATTACTTCTTTATATTCTTCTCTTCTACTTTCTTCTCTTTCTTGAAGCTTTTCTTGTGTATAGAAATCATCAATTTTCAATGTCTGTTTATCAATATACACACGAATATCCTCTCCATATTTTGTATCGATATAAACTATCCAATGTTTTCCTTCTACTCTGTTTCCAAATAAGTCATATTTCAACTCGTCTCTTAAAATCGTTGTGATGACTCCCAACTTTATTACCCATATATCTTCAATTCCTCTTTGAAATTTCTCCATTCCCTTATCAGTTCCGACAACCTTCTTGAAGATTTCCGATGCAATTTTTTTCGTTATTCTCATTCCTATATTTCTTCCTTCCATGTACCGAAATTCGGCACGCAATTTTTATACTATTTCAGTTGTTTTCTTTTTTTGTGCATGCTATATTATTCATGAGGCAGGATGTTTCTAGTTATATCTGCATGATATAAGTTTTACATCTTGTGTGGATACCACCCTCGGGTTAAAACTTTTGGAGGGTGGTTGTTTTTATTGGCATTTCTTTTCACCATATGCCTTGCGAATATAAATTCCTTCCTGCATTGGAATAAGTTCTACTCGATCATTTTTCTCTAATCCATTATTATCTCTTAAATCTTTTGGAATACAGATCGTTCCATTAGACATATCCTTAAATATCCCAGTTCTTCTTGAATTTAAAAACGCACTATCATTCATCCTTTTACACCTCTTTCTCGTTTTTCCATTTTTGTATAAATTGCACAAAAAAAACCAACCTGAACTTTTATAGTTCAAGTTGGTTTTGTAATCTGCCAAATATTTATTTATTTTCTTTTCGCATCTTCATAAAAAGCATCAAGCGAACTTACAACCATTTGAAATGTAAGACGAGCCGCATATTCAGGCGGCATATTTTCCCCGTTTTCAAGCCATGTTCTAATAAATCCAAGACATCCGTTAAAACAAAACGAATAGAAATATTTCATTTCCGCAAACTTTTCGGGAAAGCGTTCCGCCAAAAGATCACGACTGTTTTCTTCCAAAAATTTTTCAATTCTCCTGATAAACGTAATATCACCGTATGGACAAGAAGCGCGCATCCGATCTCTCTGTTATCGCTTAACACCCGAAACAAATCTTCTATAAACAAGTATGTAGTGTCTTTCTCGATTTTAATCGGATGCTCCAGAATCGCTCTTTCTATTTCCTCAATCATATCATCTTCTATCTCTTTTAGAAGAGACGGAATATCCGAATAATGCAGATAAAATGTCGAACGGTTAATATCCACATCATCTACAAGTTCTTTTACGGTAATCTGTCCGATATTTTTTTTCTTCATAAGACGGGCTAGTCCCGTACGAAGCTGGTTTTTAGTTTTTCTCACCCTGCGGTCTGTCTTTTTTTCCATATCGCTTTCTCCTCGTCATAATATCTCTTCACATGTGTCAACACATTTCGTTATATTGTCGTTTATCCGACATTTCACACTTCTATTAATGGTTGTAAATCTATTTCTACCTTAATATAATACTCTTTATCAAGAAAATCAACATTGTATCTATTAATATATAAGGAGTTCTGATATTATGAAAAAATCATTTCACATTTTTCAGCGTGACCTCTCCCGCCTTTTACACAATAAAGCGGCGATTCTTGTTCTGATCGGCGTATGCCTGCTGCCTTCTCTATACGCATGGTTTAATATCGCAGCCAATTTAGACCCATACGGAAATACGTCTAAGATTAAAGTCGCTATTGCCTGTTTAGATAAAGAAGCATCTTCCGAAAATCTTTCTATCAATGCTGGAGAAGAAATTGTCAAAATCTAAAAGAAAACAAACAGCTCGGATGGACGTTCACTTCGGAAAAAGAGGCTCTCAACGGAGTAAAATCAGGAAAATATTATGCTTCTATTGTTATTCCCGAAGATTTCAGCCGCTCTTTGATCAGTATTTTATCCGGCGACTTACAGACGCCGAAACTTGACTATTACATAAATGAAAAAGCCAATGCCATTGCTCCCAAAATCACAGGCACAGGCGCAGCCGCAATTCAGGAACAGATCAACAGCACCTTCTCTTCGGTTGCTTCTGAATCCGTTTCCGGCATATTAAAGCAGTCTGCGTCAGACTTGTCGTCAACACTTGGATCTGTCAATTCCGATATTACTAAAACACTTGAAAAAGCTGATGCAAACATTGCCGCCTACAAACAACTTCTCGAAAACTTCAATGCAGCCGCAGAAAAATCTGCCCCCTGATCACACGCGCAAAATCAACTGCTTCATCTTTAAAATCCGCCGCCTCGTCGGGTTCTTCGGCTCTAAGCGAATCTTCCCGCATCCTCTCTGAAACCCGTACTGCCGCAGGAAACTTTTCTTCATCCCTATCTTCATCTTTGACACAAGGAGAAATTTTGCTCGGTCAGGCGCACAATATCGCATCAGCAGGACTTACCGATCTTGAAACTGCCGCCCGCTCGGTAAACGGATCGATCGGAAACGCACTGGATTTTGCCAATTCCACTGCCGTCTTAAACGGAAATATTTTAAAAGAGTTAGGAGAGCTCGCCTCACTCATTCCCGGATCTGATTTGGATTCTGCCATCGCCGGACTGCAGGCTCAAAACACAAATAATCAGGAACTGATCCTCTCTTTAAGCGCCGGAAATGCAGGAATACAAAATGCCATCAACACAACCGCTTCTACCGGGAACAGCTTTACACAATTACATCCGCAAACATCGGCAGTCTGCACGACCTCCGCGCTGTTTTGGACAAAAACGTTCTGCCGCAGCTAAACAAGACATTAGATGCTTTCTCTTCTTTGACAGGAGAAATGAACGGTCTTCTAACAACAGTTCCTTCCTCCGCCGATCAGATCGACAACCTGTTAGACCAAATGAGCGCCGGACTTTCAAATACTGTAACGGCTCTTGAAGGCACAAAAACCGCCCTGTCAAATGTTCAGGAACATCTCGGTACGATTCAAACAGACTTAAATGCCCTTTCCGGTTCTGACATCTACGAAACTCTTCTCTCATTAGAAGGAATCGACAAGCAATCGGTATCGGCACTTATGTCCTCACCTGTGAAAATAGAAACAAAGAGTTTTTTATAAAATAGCTAATTACGGCTCGGCAATGACGCCTTTTTACACAAACCTTGCAATTTGGGTCGGCGGCATCGTCCTCATCGCGATTTTTAAATTAGAAGTAGATAAAGACAGCTCTATGCTTCGATATTCTTCTGCCTCTCTCTATTTCGGACGCTGGCTTTTGTATATCACGGTCGGAATGGTGCAAGGATTCATTGTCTGTATCGGAGATGTTTTTCTAAAAGGGATTGAATGCGCGCATCCAGCCGCTCTTATCTTTACCGGAGTGATCTGTTCGTTTGTGTATGTCAATATTATTTATGCACTGTCAATCTCATTTAAACACATCGGGAAAGCATTATGTGTTCTCCTCGTCATCCTTCAGATTCCCGGATCATCCGGCACATATCCTGTAGAAATGACACCCGCGTTTTTCCAAAACGTCCATCCGTTCCTACCCTTTACTTACGGTATTTCCGCAATGAGAGAATGTATTGCCGGAATGTACGGAAGCACTTATATACACAATCTGCTCATCCTGCTCCTTTTCGTTCCCGTTTCCTTACTGATCGGACTTGGGATCAGACCTCTGCTTTCAGGTCTGAACCGGCTTTTTGACATTAAACTTGCAGAAACCGATTTAATGCTTGGTGAAACACCCGACAGAAATATCAGACGCAGCGCACAGCTTTCTCTTTTACTAAAAGCTTCTTTATCACAAGAAGAACTTCAGATCCAAACTGCCGAGAAAGCACAGCGTTTTGAAAAAAATTATCACAAAATGATCCGTTTTGGATTTTTTGCGATTTTAACTATTCCGCTCATTTTCCTGATCCTTATGTTCAGCCTTGAATCTAAAATTGTATTCCTCATTCTTTGGATCTTATCTATTATTTTAATCGCCACATGGCTGATCACAGTGGAATACATACATAACGAACTTGCAGCTCAACAGGAACTGTCCGGTATGTCATTTGAAGAAATGTTGAAATTATTCAGAAAAATGGAGGAAAACTGACTATGAAAAATATCATACGCATTGCGCGAAACGACATCCACAATATCCGAAAAACGTAATCGCGCTGATCGTTATTTTCGGCATTACTATCGTTCCCGCTCTCTATGCATGGTTTAATATTGCCGCAAGTTGGGATCCGTACAAAAAATACCGGAAATTTAAAAGTAGCCGTCGCAAGTCTTGATAAAGGATATGACGGCGAACTGCTTCCGTCCGGCTCAATCTCGGAAATGACATTATTCCTTCACTGCGTGAAAACACACAGCTTCACTGGATATTTACAGATGCCAAGGACGCTTCTAACGGTGTACGTTCCGGAAAATATTATGCTTCTGTTGTCATTTCTGAAACATTCAGCAAAGATATGATGAGTCTGTTTTCTTCTGAAACGACGCATCCGACAATTACTTACTGCATCAACGAAAAGGAGAACGCCATCGCCCCAAAAGTAACAGAAAAAAGGCGCAGATGCAATCCGTCAGGAAATTAACGAAACCTTCACAGAGACAATTTCCAAAACAGCTCTGGACGCATTTCGTTTTGTTGCTGACGTTTCCGCAGAAAAAGGGGATGCATCTCTTGCAGAAAATTTATCTGCTTCGCTTGCAGAAATCTCTGCCGATCTTGATTCTGCTTCCGGAACTGTACAGGCATTTTCTGATATGACAGACGCCGCTTCTTTGATGCTAGATACGACTTCTGTTATCTTTTCCCATACCGGAGACGGAACAAAGACAAGCCTTTGGCGCCTTGACAGATGCAGGAAACGGGATTGCTTCTCTTTCTTCCGCTTTATCCGGCACAACTGACGCAGTCAGTCAGGCATTATCTGACGGAGAAACTTATTATTCATCCGTCTCTTCCACGATCCAAACCGCACTTGACGCCTACAGTACAGATGCGGATGCCGCTTTCACTTCCCTTAATGCAGTCTCAAACAGGATACAAACTGTCATCGACGGATATACATCTCTTGCGGACTCTTTAACTGCTATAAAAAACGCAAACCCAAACCTTAGTCTTGTGATCGATCCGATTCTGAAGCAGATTTCGACTGCCGTCGAGCATCAGACAAATTTAAAAGCCGAGCTTGATAATGCCGGAATAAAAATTACCGGCGCCGTTCAAAATGCGGATTCTTTAAAAACAGAAATCGACGGACTTATTAAAGAGAGCCTGACTTCCACTTCGGAAGTGAAAGACAGCTATGAAGCAACTGTTAAAAATCAACTGGAAAATTTGGCAGGCAGTCTAGGCAGCACCGGATCTTCTGTATCCGCTCTTTTAACACAATTAAATGAAGGCGCCTCTGACTTGACAGATATTACAAACAGCGCTTCCGATGACCTTGCCCTTATCCATACTTCGCTTTCAGATTCCTCAACTTTGCTAAGTAATGTATCTGAACAACTTTCATCCGCGTCTGAAGCGCTCTTAAACCCAAACCGTGACGGACTTTCCGTGTTGACCGACTTGTTGGCGCAAAAACCGGAAGCAATCGCCGCCTTTCTTGCGTCTCCGGTCAGTCTTTCCGAGCATCCGGTCTACCCGATCGAAAATTACGGATCGGCAATGGCTCCTTTTTTATTCTACACTCGCCATGTGGGTTGGCGGCGTTGTGCTTGCCGCCATGCTGAAAGTCAATGTTTCAGGAAAAGCTTTGACAGGAGTTTTTAATCCGAAACCTCATGAAACATATATCGGAAGAAGTCTACTTTTTATAGCGATCGGCCTTTTGCAAAGCAGCCTCATCTGTCTGGGCGATTTGTTTTCTCATCCTGACGGCGATATCTCTTTCCGATATTTCCACGATCGTCAAACTCGCAGAATTTATAATTCATTTGCTCAACTGCTGCAAATACTTTCTCCGCGCCTTCATTCAAAAAAACGGACGATTTCTTGACAGCGGAAGAACACCGATCTTAACCGGTGCAAGCGCCGGATGGAAATGAAGAACGGTACGCATATCCGGTTTCTCTTCTGTTCCGATATTCTCTTCGTCATATGCACTGCAAAGGAACGCCAATACCATACGGTCTGCGCCAAGTGACGGCTCGATTACATACGGAATGTACTTTTCTTTCGCTTCATCGTCAAAGTATGTAAGATCCTGTCCTGATACGTTCTGATGCTGAGTCAGGTCATAATCTGTTCTGTCAGCGATTCCCCACAGCTCGCCCCATCCGAATGGGAAAAGGAACTCAACGTCTGTAGTAGCCTTGCTGTAGAAGCTTAGTTCTTCCTGGTCATGATCACGGTAACGAACTTCCTCATCTTTCAGTCCGAGTTCAGACAGCCAGTTCAGACAGAAGTTTTTCCAATAATCAAACCATTCAAGGTCTGTATCCGGTTTGCAGAAGAATTCAAGTTCCATCTGTTCAAACTCTCTGGTACGGAATGTAAAGTTACCAGGTGTGATCTCGTTACTGAATGATTTACCGATCTGCCCAATACCAAATGGAAGTCTTCTTTCTTGATGTACGCTGTACGTTCTTAAAGTTTACGAAAATTCCCTGCGCCGTCTCCGGTCTGAGATAAACCGTATTCTTCGCATCTTCTGTAACTCCCTGGAATGTTTTGAACATCAGGTTGAACTGACGGATATCTGTAAAATTATGTTTTCCGCATGTCGGACACGGAATCTGATGCTCTTCGATAAATGCCGTCATCTCTTCCTGAGACCATCCGTCCACAGAACCTTCCAGTTCAATTCCTTTTCTTCGCAGAAATCTTCGATCAATTTATCCGCGCGGAAACGCTCATGACATTCTTTACAATCCATAAGCGGATCGCTGAAACCTCCGAGATGACCGGAAGCCACCCAAGTCTGCGGGTTCATAAGGATCGCGCAGTCGACACCGACATTGTTTTCATGGGTTCTCCTGTATTCAAAAATCTTCTTCCACCATGCTTTTTTTACATTGTTTTTTCCAGTTCTACACCGTTTTTAGATTTTTTGCCGTAATCCCATGTATTCGCCAGACTCCTTATTATTTTTGCCTTTTTTTTTGCGAATCTGTCGTCCTTTTATGAGTAAAACAGTAGCGGCAGCTAAGCACCATCCGAATGGCGCAGGCTAACTATTACTTTTCGATGGTATCTTATAACCGGTCGTTCGCGCAGACAATCTCCATTGATCACATTTTTATACGATTTTTTTTCGGAATCACCCCATCGCAGTATCCCACCCGATCAGGTCGTTGCACACCGTCCTTTTCCACTCCTTTTCCACTGCATCCATCATTGCTTTCACATGGGAAGAAAGATATTCTATTCTATAATCATCATCAACAAACCCGTTCTCATCCGGCGTATCTTTCGCTCCAAGTCCGTTTTCCACAATAAACAATGGTTTTTGATATCTGTCGTACAGCGTGTTTAACGTAATCCTCAGTCCGAGAGGATCGATCGGCCATCCCCACTGACTGTTGGTAAGATGCGGGTTTTTCGCAGAAGCAAACACGTTTCCCCCTGCGGCTTCGCCTTTTCCGTCCGCTCTCACACAGCGGCTGTTATAATACGAAAGCGAAACAAAATCAACCGTATTCTCTTTTTAAGATTTCAAGATCATTCTCCTTCATCTTCAGCCGAATATTTTCCCGTTCAAATAATTTTTTCAGCATAAGAAGGATAATTTCCCCTGACTTGTATGTCTGTAAAAAAGTAATTTTCTCTGTTCTTTTCCACGCTTGCCCATACGTCTTTCGGATCACAGCTATACGGATAGACGTCTCCCGCCGCAAGCATACATCCGACCTGTGAGCCCGGGCATATCTCATGCGCCATTTTCACAGCCAGTGCAAAGCAACAAGTTCATGATGAGCTGCCTGATATTTTACTTCCATTGGATTCTCATCTTCTTCCAGACGAATACCTGCTCCCATAAACGGCAGATGCATCAGCATATTAATTTCATTAAATGTAATCCAATACCGGACTTTTTTCCCGAAACGGTGAAACAAAGCTTCACAGTAACGAAGATAACAATCGATCACTTCGCGGCTTTTCCATGAACCATACTTCTCTATAAGAGCCAGCGGAATATCAAAATGACAGATTGTTATAATCGGTTCAATTCCATACTTATTCAGCTCATCGATCACATTCTCATAATGATTCAATCCATTCTCATTCGGCTGTGATTCCTCTCCGGTCGGAAAAATCCTCGACCATGAAATTGAGAAACGGTAACATTTACATCCCAGTTCTTTTAAAAAAGCACAATGTCTTCTTTATAATTTTCAAAACCGTTGACCGCTTTTCTTCCCGGAAAATAAGATTCCTTCGGAAGTTTCCTATAATCGAACGTTCCATCCATGACAGCCTGACGATTCTCTCCGTGAGGGATCACATCAACGAGTGCAGTCCCTCTTCCATCTTTATCCCAGCTTCCTTCAAACTGATTTGCCGCTGTTGCTCCGCCCCACAAAAACTGTTCTTTCATACGCAACAATCCTTTCCTATCGAGTAACTGTCATCAAGATCGATTGCGGATCTATATGACATTCACTTGTAATTGAAATATCTGAAAATTCATCTGTATTTGTAATAAGAACCGGAGTGACAAGAGAGTACCCTTCCTTACAAATCAGTTCCATATCAAATTCTAAAAGCTTCTGTCCTTTCGTTACGCGATCTCCTTCTTTGGCGAATGGACGGAATCCCTTTCCTTCCAACTGTACCGTATCCATTCCGACATGGATCAGCAATTCCACTCCGTCGTCCGTTGTCATCCCGATTGCATGACCTGTCGGAAAAAACACAGAGATTGTTCCGTCTGCCGGTGCATACAAAACTCCTTCTTTCGGGTCAACTGCCGCTCCAAGTCCAAGCGCTCCCGATGAAAAAGCTTCGTCCTGAACATCTGAAAGCGCTATAACTTCTCCCTTCAACGGACTGCTTATTTTCTCTGTTTTCCTTTCTTTCCTGTCAATCTTATCCGATTCATTCTTATCAAACTTCTCAATCTTACCGATCTTATCTTCTTTCTCTCTATTCTTTTTCATATCAATTTCGCCCGTTTTTCCGGTCTTCTCATCGTGGTAAAAGATCATCGTGAGAACAAAACCGACAACCATGGATATTGCAATTCCGATAAATGCTACGATAATATTTCCGTTTGTTCCGTCAGGATTGATCATATTCGGAAGTTCAAAAATTCCCATGCCACCGAGAATGAATTTACGGAAATTAAAATGTCCGTAAAATGCTCCGCCGATTCCTCCTGCAATACAGCTTATGATAAACGGTTTTTTTAGCGGAAGAAGCATACCATAGATCGCCGGTTCTGTTACACCGAAAATACCGGAAATAAAATTCGGAATCGCCATCTCTTTTATCTTTTTATCTTTTGTTTTGAAAAACATCGCAAGCACTACTGCCGATGTAGCGAATGTACAGGCGAAAAACGGCATCATAACATTGTCGTATCCCAACGTCTGCACATTATTAATATAAACCGGAATAAATCCCCAGTGCATTCCGAAGATTACCAAAATCTGCCATGTAAATCCTACGACCGCGCCTGCAAGAAGCGGACTGAATTCCCTGATCATAAGCGTAAATTCAGAGATCAGCGTAGATCCAAAGGTTGCGACCGGTCCGAGGAAGATCATTGCAACCGGAAGAGTTACAAGTAAAGTCAGGATCGGCACAAAGAAAAACTTTACAAGATCCGGCACAAACCGATTAAATAATTTTTCACACTTCGACGCAAACCATACAGTCAGTATGACCGGGATCACCGTTCCCGTATAATCTACCGAAATGACCGGAATTCCGAAAAGTCTATATATACCGGAGATTGGAACAGCGTTCCTTCCAAAACGGTCGTTACAGCCTCTGCTCCTGCCGACAATGCAGATAACTGGATACCCGGATAGCACATTGCCGCTCCGATTGCAAGACCGAGCATCGGTTTTAACTGAAATTTCTTAGCTGCTGTATATCCAAGGAACAGCGGCAAAAAGGTAAACAACGCATCGCCTGCCGCATTGATAATCATATATCCTCCGCAATCGGCAGAATACAATCCAAGTGTAACGAATAATGTGTTCAGACCTTTCAGCATTCCGCAGGCAGCCATGATCCCTAAAATAGGCTGAAAAATACCGGACACTACATCGATGGCACGATCCAGGAGCTTCCCTGATTTCTTTGTTTCCGCAGACGCTTTATTCTCGTTCAAATCGAGCAGCGCCATCACATCTTCAAATACTTCCGGCACATGATTTCCGATCACAACCTGATACTGACCGCCGCTTTTCATTACAGTCACAACCCCGTCCATCTTTTTTTCAGAACATCGTCTTTTGCGATACTTTCATCCTTTAACGTAAATCGAAGTCTTGTGATACAGTGAACAAGTCCTGTTACGTTTTCCTTTCCGCCGACATTTTTTACGATATCTTTTGCCAGCGTCTCATACTTTCCCATTTCTTTTCCTCCTATAACTGTTTTTTGATAGTTAGAAAATAACATGCATCTTCCCATCATACAATTCACATAGACCGGATTGTTTCAGCGTTTCAAAAATCATGAAAAAGAACCGCTGCTTTTTGAAACAGCGGTCCAAATTTACTCATTTTTCTCTTTTGTATGATACGTTTCATCCCAAAGCAGACTTAAATGATTCAACATTTCCATAGAGGATCTTGCATGTTCTTCATATCGCTTTGACAACAGAAGCGCGAAAAAATATCAAGAATATAAGTCGCTCCCGAAAAAGAAGTAATCACATCCAGGCTTAGCAGCGCGTCCCTGTTCGGAATCTCCACAATCTCATGACACCATTTCTTAAGTTCTGTATGATAAGGACCTGCAATTCCGACCACATAAGTTTCTGTCGCCTCCCTTAAATATTTTGCCATGCAGATCACCGTATGATTTGATCCTGTCAGACTGATCAAAAAAAGCAATGTTTTTCTTGTGCTTACGCGCCGCCAGATAGTGAGAATTAATACTTTCGTATGCCGAGCATTCCAACCCGAGCGTACTGATTTTAAACGCCGCCGACTGTGCAAGTATATAACTGATCCCTGTTCCGTAAATATCGATGCACTCTGCTTTTTGCAATACTTGACTGATCCGTTTCATACTGTTTTTATCTAAAGAAAGTCTTGTATTCGTCACCGCTTTATCATAGAGCGCCGGAAGTGTTTTTACGATATCGTCATATGTACTTTCGGCAGTCACCGGCTCGTTTGCAAGCAGTTGATCGATCCGCTTTTTGATTGATCTCGGCAGTAAGAGTAATTTTCAAATCTTGAAAACCATTTAACCCAAGCTTTTGACTCAGCCTCACGACTGTTGCCTTACTCGTGTAAGACGCTTTCGCCAGTTCTCCTGCCGACAGTTCCGAAATCTGATCTAAATGACTTAAAATATACTCCGCTACATCTTTTTCATGAGCCGTAAAATTTTTATGTTCCTGCAATTTTTCTAACAGCATTATTTGTGCATAGCTCCCTTCACCTCAAATTCATACAAGTAAACGTCCTCCAATGTCGGAGCGGCTTCCCTGATCTCATTATAACCTTCCGGGCGCTTCTGTGTCACTACGCGGAAGATGATCTGTCCGTCTTTTCGGAACAGATTACTTATTTCAAACTTTTCTTTCACTTCTTCCAGCTCCTGCTGCCCTACACTCATTTCAAACACTTTTCCCTGAATCTTTGCCTGTAATTGTTCGGGACTTGCCTTATCGATCAGCCGTCCGTTTTTCATCAGAAGAATTTCTTTGGAAATGAACTCGATATCCGACACGACATGCGTCGCGATCAGCACGATCCGATCCTGACTCAAATCCGAAATAAGATTACGGATGCGGATACGTTCTTTCGGGTCTAATCCCGCCGTCGGCTCATCGAGGATCAATATCTTCGGATCGTTTAAAAGCGCCTGCAAAAGAAGCACTCTCTGTTTCATTCCTCCTGACAGTTCCTTGATCTTTTTACGTTTCACCTTGTCAAGATTTAACAAAGGAAATAAAAGCTCCATCCGAGCGCGGATTTCCTTTTTCTTCATTCCTTTAAGCGTTCCCATATAAGCGAGAAATTCAGTCACTGTAAACGTTTCGTACAACTGTTGCTGCTGAGGCATATATCCGAGTGATTTTCTGTAAGCCGCGCCCCATTTCAAAATATCTTTTCCGCCGCACAATATTCTCCCCGAATCCCGAAGGAGGTTATCTGTCAATATATTCATCAGCGTGCTCTTCCCTGCCCCGTTTGGTCCGAGTATGCCATAAATTCCGTTTTCAAACGTCGCGTCAAAATTTTGCAGGGCTTTTTTCTTCCCATAGCTTTTACATAATTCCCGAATCTTAATTTCCATCCCTGCTACCTCCTGTTCTCATAAGCACGATATAAAACATATCCTGCCGCAAATGAAAGCGCTCCCCAAAAGATCACGATTTCCGAAATAAGTACAAGCCAGTTTCCTTGTAAAATCTGATGCCCGTCCAAAAGACTGTTCAGACTAAGATAATGTACGATCGGAACTCCGCCCCATTCAATGAGCAGCGGACCGCCGAACAAAAGAAGCGAAAGTATCATCGTCATCGTAGAGTCTTTCAAAACGACGGACAATGCCATCGTACTAAATACAATGACAAACAATGTCACAAGCTGCATAATCATCAGCATCAAAACGTATCCGAAGATCGAACAATTTATAACCGACTGTCCCGCAAACATCATCGAACGCACCTTTGCGCCCCAACATTCCAGCGGATACTCCCCGACAACTTTTAATATCGCCGGAATCTTGACTAAAACAAAGATCACCGCTGTAATTCCGAATGACACGCCAAGCTTTTTTAAAAATAATTCTTTCCGCCCCCGCTTCGTACTGCGAAGCAGGTTCATTACTTTCAGATCATATTCCGTTCCGAGAACGCCGGATGCGCTGTACACCGCAGCGATCACACATAAAGAATCCCGATCAGACGTTCCTTCACCGCCTTATCTCCGAACAAAAGCTGATAGCCTTTTTCATAAACCAACTCCTGTTCATTGACTCCCTTTCCCTGATTATTTGACATAATGTACATCACCTGACTGTACGCCTCGGAAAATCCTTCATGAGCATACTTGTTTTCTTCCTGCTTCTGAACAATCTCAACGGCAGTCAGATCTGAATTTTCCGGAGTCATAGAATAGATCTCTTCAAATCGTTTGCGCTCCTCATTGAAGTATTCCACTTTTTCTTCTGTCATCTTTCCCTGCTGATCGGTCATATAAAACTTATAGTATTCTTCCTTGATATCCCTGTATGTCGGAATAGAATTCCCGACAAGAACGGCGCCGTACATGACCGCGATACATACCCATATCGCACGGTTTGAGAAAAGACATTTCACACTTTCGTAAAAATATAATTTATCCGAAATAAAACCGATCCGACTGCTGTTTTTCTCTCCCTTCTCCATCTTCTCTTTGTTTTGGCACATCGGAAAAACCTCCGCACATTTCCCAAAACAAAAAGAACAAGTACTACCGGAAGAACAATCCGAAATACAGTCATCGCATTGACCGGATTGTCAAAAAAGTCTAAATTATGGTATTTAGAAAACAGCGGATACACTTTCATATATTCCGCCAGATTAACGTATTTGAACACGTCCGCATAAGACACCGACGGAAGAAATGCAGACAGCATATACTCTGCAATTCCGACCGCTCCGATTCCGATCATTGCGCCGGACGGTGTCTCTGATTTTGAGCAATCCATATCATTCCTAATATGATCACATAGCAGACTGCCATCTTGACGATCAGATATAAAAATAAAAACATTCCTACGGACATCATATACGGACTTTCGTACATCGTAGTTACCGACTGGATCGGACGAGAGAGGTCACCAAAGCCATATTTCTGCCACGCATAAAGATAATCGACTCCGTAAAACAGAAGAACGAGCAGCGCCGTCACACATGCCGCCACTGTCAGCTTTGCCCCGATCACAGAGCCTCTCCCTCGATAACAGGATCTCAGCAAAGGATATAGTTTATTTTTCTTTTCATCCAACACAAGAAAATACACTGTCACCGCAAGCATAAAAACGATGCAAAGATCTGTAAATTCTGCTTCTGTGGCAAAGATCACTCCGTCCGATACATCACTCTTTAGTTTCAGTCCTTTCAGTTTCTCATACGCATCCGGGGTAATCTGTGCATTTCGATAAGCAAACGTTCCTTCATTCGAGAAAATAGCGCTGGACATACTCGCGCTTTTTCCCTTGATCTCCTCAAGATATTTGTCGTATCGGTTGACCTGTCTGTACTCCTGAAAGATTTTGTTGTACAACATCTCTTCTGCATATTCATTCCCCGTATAAACAGGAACTTTCTTTTCCGGAAGCTTCTCGATCCACTCTTTACGCTTTTCTTCCGGCTGTGCCTTCAAATCTGCGTAAATCTGTTTCACCGCTCCTGCATCGTACATCTCCATCTTCATTTTTTCAGACAGCGTCCAAATATTAAAAAGAAAAAACACCGAGCACAAAAACCAAAAATAGCGGAATGCACGAAACTTTTTCCATTCATACATTACAGATTTCATCCGATCCCTCCCCTCCGGCAAGGTTTTTTGTTTCTCTTACTCTTCAGTTACAATATTCCCCGCCGAAGAAACTCTCGGCGTATAAATCACTTTCATTTCACCTGTTTTCCCAAACAGATCTTCTTTCTCAATATAGGCGTCGTACATGAGAAGATCTCCTTCAATTTCTTTTTTCGCCGATATATTTTTCCTGATATGTAAAATAAACTCCGTCTTTCGTTATATCGTTAATTCCACTAAGCCACGCCTGATCTGTCGGAAGTCGGTCTGACAGCTTCAGATTACTGATTCCTTCCTCATTTTTTACATATAATTCATTTTCCGGAAATGCCCGAAACAAAATTCCTTCTTCACTTACACCTTCTACAGTGACTTTTTCAGCGCCAACTTCTTCCGCCTGAACAATTTTTTCATTTTCCTTTGAATCAATATGATAGCAATAGAGAGACTTTCCTTCATCACCGATATAATAGAAACCCTTCCCATCCTGCGTCACTTCAACACGCTGATAATCAACGGTATTCAACGAGATTTCAGTCAATGTTCCGCTCTCATAATCAAATAAGTTATATTGTACTCCGTCATCTTTCACTACAGCACACACTTGATACTCTTTCGTTCCTCCAAGCATAAGAATATGGCTTACATCTTCCAGCTTTACAATTTCCGTCTGCTCCAACGTGTCAAGATTCAGACGATTCAACGAACAATTAGATCCCATTGCCTGTCCGCTTTGCGCCTGTCCGTCTTCCTGTTCCGCCAGGATTTTATTTTGTAATTCACAGTAGGTATAGTACATATTCTCATTTAAAATCACTGCCGATTCTAACATATCTCCCGAAGAAAACGTACCGACTGTTTTCGGGTTACTCCCATCCATATGTGAAGCGATCAACTTACCTTCTCGATTATCTACACTCTCGATCCGATATAGTTTCTCTTTATACGGAAACATATACGAAGAAGAACAAACTGCATTGCATGTCGTCTTTTCATCTTCATATACTGATAAATGGCGGCAGTTCGGCTTTCCGCATACCGGTATACTTGTCTGTGTCTCATAATCCGTAAAATACATCAATCCGTCATGTACCGAAAAACTCCCCTTCTCCGTTTTCGTCAGAATACCGTCTACTTCCATGTAATCAGATTGAAGCTGATTCTCGGAAGATGGTTTTTCCGTCTTATCCTCTGATGAACAAGCCGACAACCCTGACGATAAAAAGACAAATACTCAAGACTGTTCCTGCTAATAGTTTCTTTTTCATATCCGTTCTCCCCTGCTCACACGCTTAACGCTTAACAGTTAATTCTCACATTCTCATTCTTGTGCCCCGATCACATTTCCATCCTCATCCAGCGGATAACCTCGGCTTGTCATCCTCGGTTCGATAAGTACTTTTACATTGTTCTCATCGCTTAGCAAATCTTCCCAACTGATGTATCCATACCAGTTAATCTGATCCATATCTAAATACTGCGTATACTCAAATCCCAGTCCTTCCTCGTTTTTAAACAACATTCCGTTTAAAACAAAGTCTTCTTTTAATAATTCTTCTGACAGCGAAAGTTGTCTCAACTTTCCACTGTCTGCTTCCTTCAAAAACAATCTTTGATCTTCTCCGTACCATATCTTAAACAAAATTCCTTCTTCACGGACATCCCACAGACTAAGAGAAAATACATCTTTTTCCATATGCAGCTTTCGCTTCCTCTTTGCTTACGAAAACCTCATTTTCTCCTGTTTCAAAATGATACCTATACACAGCTGACGGATAATCGATCCCACTATTATAATAAAATCCCGTTTCATCTGCCCCTATAATCCTTCCGGGGATATCGTACAGAGAAATTTCTTTCGATACCTCTTTCTTGTAATCAAACTGATAACAGGTAACCCCATCCTCCCCTTTTACTGAATAAATCTGATAATCTTTCGTTCCTCCTAGAAATTGAATAGAAAAAGTGCCTCGTTCTCTGCAAATCTCTCTTGACTTCATTGTATCTAAATCCAACATACACATTACCGTTTCCAACTCCGGTTCTGCCGCCTCTTCCTCTCTTAACGCCACATCTTTCAGATAAAACATCTGATCTTTCACTACAACACCTTCGTGAAAAACTTTCTTCTGCCTTAATAAACATTCCTTTTGATTTCCAGTTGCTTCCGTCCAAATCAGATACAACCAATTCACTTCCGCCATCAGCAAGAGACCGAAAACCGTATAGTTTTCCTTTATAAGGAAATAAGTTCCAAATATCAGTATTTGCCGCATTGCACTTCGTATTACGATCCTCCATCCACGATATATGACGACAATCCGGCTTGTTGCAGATCGGTACTGCATTCATTGTTTCAAAATCCACATAATACAATAATCCGTTTATAACGCCAAAATATCCTTTCTCTACTGTCGTGCCAACTCCTATTTCCATATAATCAGATTGAAACTTATCAGATGCGGTAGTTTTCTTTTCTTTCCCACATCCGATCATACCAATACATAAAATTAGTACGAATACAAATGATATAAAATGTCTTCTTTTCATAATGGTATTTCCCCCCTGATTACTATTTTGGGTCCTTGTTTAGGATGCTTGCAATACACCAATACAATGCCATGAGTGATACATTAATAAAAAAGCGCCACTCCTTCGGATATAACATCCATGCGATCTAAAGCAAAAATTATCGTAGCTAAAACAACACAGAAAAATAGAATTACTCCTAATAAATGCTTCTTCTTCATGACTTTGTTCTCTCCTTCCTTTTCATCCAATAGATAACCTAAATCTGGCAACTTGGGTTCAATAAATACTTTTATATTATTCTCCGATCACATTTCCCTCCTCATCAAGCGGTTTTCCCCCACCCGTAAATTTTGTTTCAACGAGTGTCTTTATATTATTCTTTCCGGCTAGTAAATCTTCCCAGCTAATATATCCATACCATTCGATATTATCCGAATCTAAAGATTGCAAATAAGAAGAAACCAATTCCGTCTTCCGTTCCAAACATAAAACTATTCAATCTAGAATTCTTTTTCGGCAAATTTTCTTCCAAGTAAAGTCTTTTTATTTCTCCACTTTTTGATTCTTTCCAAAACACGTCCCCCTCTTTTTCATCCACTAAATGAAATAGAATTCCATCTTCGCGAACATCCCATATTATTAATTGTAGATACTCTTTTCCAAATGCTGCTTTCGCTTCCTCTTCACTTATACAAATTTCATTTTCACTGGTTTCAAGATCGTGTTTATATACTTCTTTCGGATAATCAATTCCACTATTATAATAAAATCCTGTCTCATCTGCTTTTACATCAGACTGTGTTCTGTTTTTCAAAGAGATTTCTTTTGACTCCTCTTCATCATAGTCAAACTGATAGCATTTGATTCCATTATCTTCTTGTACTGAATAGATCTGATAATCTTTCGTTCCTCCTAAAAATTGAATAGAAAAAACACCCTTTTCTCTGCGAAGTTCTTTTAGTTCCATCGTATCAAAATTCAATACGCACATTACTGTATCCGTTCTCATTTCTGTGATATGATCTTCGGGTCTTACCACTACATCCTTTAAAAAAACATCTGATTTCCCACGACAACCCCGCCTTGAAAAATTTCTTCGGCTGTAATAAACATGCCCTTTGATTTCCAGTCTCCCCCATCTAAATCAGATACGACCAATTCACTGCCGCCATCAGAAAGAGAACGAAATCCGTATAGTTTTCCTTCATACGGAAATACTGTACTAATATCTATATTTGCCGCATCACATTTTGTATTACGATCTTCTTTCCATGATATATGACGACAATTCGGCTTATTACAAATCGGTATTCCCTCCATCGTTTCAAAATCAATATAATATAAAAGTCCGTTTATAACTCTAAAATCCCCTTCCTCTACTGTCGTACCACCCCACACTTCCATATAATCTGATTGAAATTTATTAGGTGCGGTAGTTTTTTTTCCTTTCCACATCCGCTCATTCCAAAGCACAAGATTAATACAAATACAAATGATATAAAACGTCTTCTTTTCATAACGGTATTCCCCCTTGATTACTAAAAATCAATCATATACAGTAAGGCTGTTTTATAGTCTTTTTCACCTTAAGTCTTTTAACCAGATCTCTCTGTTAATTATAAATCAAAGCTATGCATTTTACTATAAAACAGCCTGAATATTTAATTTTTAATCATTTTTTATACCCAACTATATATTAAGAGCTGCGCCTAAATACCTGTGCCTAAAAATTTTTAAATTTAATTTATGGATATGCTACTAAATATGCTTTGACACCACCATTTTCATGCAAACTTTCTGCCTTTCCAATATCCCATCCATCAGGAGCATAAACGCTCGCCGTACCGCCCCCAGAAACCGCTGTCATTGGAATCAGTTGGTTTGCACTTCCACCTGTAGCATAACGATAAGGATAAATAGTTGTTTTCGGATAACTGCCAGCCGTCATCGCAGACGCTTTTCTAACTGATACTTCTAGTGAAATCGGATACCCTAAACGCGTTCCTTCTGCATTTCCCGCATACACACTTGTTCCACTTGCCAACACCAACCCGCATGTCAACAATGCCGCAATTCGTTTCATTCTCTTAGTCATGTTCTTGTCCTCCTTTTTAATCTTTTTCTTTTTGTTCATTTATGATCATTTTCGGTCGTACGCCCCGAAAATAATTTCAAATCCTCTTATCGAACCGTGTTATACCACTGATCCAACTGATTATTTACTTCTTCTGTTATCGCGTTAATTCCTGCCGCTTCCATTTCCTGCATCATTTTTTCATAATCTTCCTGCGGATTTTCTGACAGACCTCGGAACAATTCTGAATAGCTGTAATATATTTGTGAAAGCTGATCTATCTGTTCTTTGTAAACTCTTCCATCGAATTGAAATCCTGCGATTAAAGATTCTTTCACTGCATTTTTCTCCTTGCTCCACTGATCGTTCCCAAACATCCATTGAAGCATCGCCGGTGTTTCTTCCATCTCTTCTGTTCCATATTTCAAAAGATTACTGATTTCTTCATCTGTAACTGTCCTTTTCAAAAGGTCGATTGCTTTCTCTGTGTTTCCACCTTTTAACACACTGTTCATTCCGCCTGTTCTATGCGGGGGATAATGCTCTCCTCTCTTTACATACTTTAAGGAGAGTGGTTTTTATTATTTTCCTCGCAGATTGTATCAAAATATTCTTGAAGTAACTCTGGATCATCTGCATACATAAGCATCACGAAGAAATTACCATTTGCCAACGTATTTGCCGATCCCTCCTTCAGCAATCCATTTTTATGAAATTCGTTAAGAAGCAACACGGATTCTTTCACCTGTTCATTATTCAGTAAATTCTCTGCAATCGGTTTTTCCATACCTTCTTTTCACCCTGATTGTATCTAAAATCTCTGTATATTCAGGAGCATAAATCATATATTCATAAGAATGTAGCGGCACGAACGCTTTGTTATCTTTTTCTTTTTCCGACAGTTCCGTCAAAATCGGATACAATGTCTGCAATCCCCTGTAACCTGCGATATGTCTACATTATATTTATCCAAATATTGTTGATTAAACACATAATACAAACCGTTTCCCTCATAACTATATGATGGAATCCCATAGATTTCGCCGTTAATTTCCATATGCTCCCATGTTTTTTCCGAATACGCATCATAAAATTTTTCATCTTCTCTGATTTTTTCTAAATTTTGCAAATATCCGTTTTTATAGAATGAATAATACTGATTACTGTCATCTCCTACGACGCGCAAATTGCTGTAAATAATATCAGCAGAATTGTTCTCTAAATATTCTGCAACATCTTCCTCATATGTTTCCATTGGAAAGCATACGAATCGTACTTTATATTCACATCCACGTTTTTTCAACAACGCATTCAACGCCTCTTCCATCTCACTTTGTACTCCCTCAATAGAAGACTCTGTAATCCACACAATTTCCTCAACTTTCTTTTCTTCTTGTGGCAATTCCTCTTTTTATCCTTTTTCATATACAACATATCGAATAACACCATCGCCGCAACTACAATAATACTTATAACTGCTATTATAATTCTTCTCTTTTTTCATTCCTTTGTCCTCACCATACTAATAAACCAAAGCAAAATCATTGCGAAACAAGAATATCCAATCCCACACATAACAGCCTCACTTTTTACAAAATGTCAAGCACTATCGCTAAACTGACACCGCCTAATATCCAAAAACATCTTTTTAACTCATTTAATTTCCCGTCGATTTTATACTTCCACAATGCAGTCAAAAGCAAAATTATCAACATACTTCCCATAAACACTGCCTGACTAAAAAGATCAATCGAACGAACTACCTGTTTTTTACATAGATTCCACTTAAAAATAACAGTAACGAATAACAGAAACATCTTATTTTCGTTTTCGCATGTATCCCTTGCCATCCGATTCTTAATAGTGAAAATGTAATTAGAAATACGACTGTAAACAATATCTCCTTTAACAATATGCCACTCAATAATACTCCGCCTGTTGTCATGATTAAAACTTCTAAATGTTTCACCCCATATAAATAATAAGAATACTCCTCTTGTGCAATCAGATCATTTTTTACAAACTGATCGACGATTGCTTCAAACCGATCTTCTCTTTTGTTTTCATTTTTTCAATTTCACTGCATCTTTCGGAATTTCTTCTTGATAAAGATACCATATACACTTGTTACTTGCAGCAAATCTTGTAACCATATCCGCGCCAAATACCAAAAGGCTTAACCATCTTTTATGAATCATTTTCCACATCATTTCCCCTCTTCCCTCTTTTGTTTGACTGATTTTTTATGTTTCTGATTATACACTATTTTTCTTTTGAATTTTTCCAACATGTAACAAAATGCATAGTTTATTGTAACAACTCGCACTTTAACATGATATTTGTTTCTATATTTCTTTCGTTTTGATCCGATCGGCAAAAAACAACTTAAAAACAGTCATTCTAAATTTTATAAAAATTCATCACAAGCCAGATCACTGAAAGCGCAAAGGCACATTTCAGAATTGTACACAACCGTTAAGGTCTTTGACACCTCCAGACTTGTATCGTCACCTATACAAAAAATACAGCAAATACCCTCTTAGGATACTGCTGTATTTCTCGTATATACTATTTTTCAATTTTTTCCCATAAATTTATATTCAATGTAAAACTTTCTTTTTCTGACTCCCACCAGACGTCTCCATCGTATTTTTTCTACAATTTGTTTTACGCTAGACAGACCAAAGCCATGATTACGCTTATCAGATTTTCTCGTGTGAAGATCCATTACTGTTTCACTGCATGAATTTTTACAACAAATGACAATTCCATGATTTTCGTATACTGCAAACAAGTCGATCCATTTTTCTTTTTTGCAAGACTCGCATGCTTCGATTGCATTATCCAATATATTTCCGAACAACACTCCTAAATCCGTTCCTGTAATTCCCAGTATCTCCGGCAATTTTACATCTAACTTTGCTTCAATCTGCTTTGCTTCAATCTCTACATACTTCATATTCAAGATTCCGTTCACAACTGCGTTCGCAGTAAATAATTTCTGCTCTGCCTTTTCTAATTGATTCAAGATACTGCAAACTTCCCGCTTTCCCTCTTCAATTTCTCCTTTTTCAAGATATCCGTATATTCCTGCGATCTGATTTTTCATATCATGCCGAATCTTTCGGATTTCCTGCTGATGCTGCTCGACCTGTTCGTAATGAAGCTTTTGATATTCATATTCTTTTAACTGATTTTTCATCTCCCCTTCTGCGATATGATATTGCTCCTGTTTTCGGAAAAGAATATAAGTGATAATATTGATCACGATGACGATAATTGTCACTATCCAACTAAAAATCAGATCAATCGAATTCCTCATAATCTGCGCCTCATGAAGATAAATAATCAAAACAGCGCTTAATATCGGAATAATCAAAAAGCTTTTCTGTACCTTTCTCTCCGGCGCATTTTTCTTGCGCCTGCTGAAAAAATATAGGACAAGCACGAGGATCAGTCGCAGTTCTGTAAGAAAGCGTTGGAAAAACTGCGTAATATCACTGTCCAATTTCGGCATTTCGGATGCCTCAATATGAAAAAAATATCCTATACTCAATGCAACAATTCCTTCAATCGTAATTATAAATGCAAAAAAAGAACTTCCTACAAATAATTTCCTCTTCCAATTTCCTTCAAAAAATCCAAGTACAACTACGATAAAAATAATTGTCACCACTAAATTAATATCCGAATTGGCAAAATAATCATTGATAAAAGATGCCATTACCGCCACTACAATTAATATTATGAAATCAATTCGCTTTCCTATCCGTCTCCTCGGTTTGAAAAAGCACAAAGCAAACAAATACATTACTAAAAAATCGATTGTACTCCATACATATTCCATCATCTATTCTCTTCCCCTTTGCTCATCAGAATAAATTTTTGATATGCTTTGTTGAACTCCTGCTTATAAGTCCTTGTAATCGGCACTTTCAATCCCGAACGAAGGGGAACTGATTCACGCTCCACTTCCCTTAATTTTTCCAAATTAACAAGATATGAATTATGTACTCTCACAAACATAGATCCTTTTATATCTTCTTCAATCTGACTCAAACTTCCGTAAAACTCATAATCTCTTTTTTTTCTGTATGTACGATGATTTTTCTTCTGCGGCTTTCGATGCACTCAACCTCATCATAATAAAAAATCATATCTTTCAATTTGTTTGTAAAGCGGATATAATTTCTTTTTTCCCGGATGATCCGCAGAGCGCGCATAATCACATTGTGCGCAGTATCAGAATCGATCGGTTTCACCAGATACTGAAACGCCTGCACGTCGAATGCTTTCTGCATCATCTCACTATGATTTGTCATAAAAATGATCACTGCATTTCTATCCTCTGTTCGGATATGTTCTGCCAATTCCAGTCCGCTCAGCTTCTTCATCTCAACGTCAAGAATATACAGTGCAAATGGCATATTTCCTTTCTCAAGCAATTCTTCGGCAGACACGAAGCATTCACATTTTCCTGCCATCCCTGTTATTTCTAAACACTTCTCTACATTTTTTCAATCGAATTTTGTATAAATTCTTCATCTTCACATATCGCTATTCTCATTTGACCTTACGCTTTCTTCTCTTCCTTTATTATTTTCTTTCACGTTTTTTGTCTCAGACTTCTGAAATCTAAGCACAATCCCTGTCCTGAAATACACCACATCAAATAAGAGTCTCTAATATTTCCAGTGATTTAAAATGCTTTCCGACATATATATCCGTCATCCTGCTCATCACATTTCCAAGTTCTGTCAATACTTTTTCTGTCACATTAAACGTATATAATTTCTCAATCGTACTTGTTTCTATATATTGCATACTATACAAAGTCGAAGGATCCAGACTCATCCCGTCCCGCACGTCTTTCATACATTCGCTGCACACAAGTCCGCCTTTCACCGCGCTGAACACGGCATGTCTTTCTTTATTTCCGCAAGTCATACACTGAAATACCTGCGGCATGCCTGTCCGTTGATCGTCAACGCTTTCAATTCAAATATGTAACGGATAAGCATGTTTGGAATATGCGGATTTGTCAGCGCCCGAAGCGTCTGATAAAGAAGTTTTAACATTTCCCGCTCATCATTGAATTCTTTCGTATAGTAATCTGTAAATTCCAGAAAATAAAAACCGTAATATGCTCCGATAATGTCGCCTCTCAGCTCGGCAAAATAATTAGAAATACTTGCCGACTGTATCGTGTAAGACGTCCTCCCCTCATACATCGTAAACGTTCCGAAAGAAAACGGGTTGAGCGCACCGACAAGCGGACTGTTCGGGCGTCTTGCCCCCGTGCAAACGCCGAGATCTTTCCCTGTTCTTTTGTAAGTATTACAACACGCCGGTCATACTCGCCGACCGGCATCGTAGAGAGTACTATCCCTGTCAGTATAATCTGATTCACGCCGTTCCTTTCTGCCGGAGCTTCCATCTGCTTTCCGGCTGTTTTTATAATTCAAATAATCATCAATCTTTCCTGATGTCATAAATAATTCCCAGTATTCTTCTTTCATCTGTTCCACCTCTTCTTCCGTGATCTTTAAGAATAGTTTCCCCGACAGAAAAGAAGGTCATACTGTATAAAAAATACCATTTTTATTATAGAAAATTTTTCGATGCGATCACCGCTGCGTTGATATTACTCGTCCTCTCTGTATCCGAAATTTTTCATAAGATAATCGCTGTCGCGCCAGTTTTTCTGTACTTTTACCCACAGTTTCAAATTCACTTTACATCCGAGCAGTCTCTCGATCTCGTAACGCGCGGTACTTCCAATCTTTTTCAGCATACTTCCCTGTTTTCCGATAATAATTCCTTTGTGGGAATCTCTTTCACATATGATCGTCGCGTCGATATGCATTACTCTTCGTTCTGCCTTCATCCGATCGATCGCCACCGCTATTCCGTGAGGAATTTCTTCATTCAGACAGTGAAGCGCTTTTTCCCTGATCAGTTCTGCCACGATCTGACGCTCCGGCTGATCTGTGACAGTATCTTCATCGTAAAACTGCGGTCCGTACGGAAGATATTTTAAAATCACTTTTATAAGCTCATCTGTATTATCTCCGGATCTTGCCGATACAGGCACGATCTCTGCAAAATCATATTCTTTTCTGTATGCGTCGATAAATGTCAGTATCTCTTCTTTTTTTCACCATATCGATCTTATTAATAACGAGAACAACCGGAGTTTTCACTTTCTTAAGCTGTTCGATAATATGACGGTCTCCCGCCCCGATAAAAGCAGACGGCTCGACAAGCCAAAGCACAACGTCAACTTCGTTCAAAGAACGCTCTGCAATATTTACCATATATTCTCCAAGCTTATTTTTTGCTTTGTGGATACCCGGAGTATCCACAAAAACAATCTGGCCTTCCTCTGTCGTTAAAACCGTCTGGATACGATTTCTCGTCGTCTGCGGTTTATTCGATGTAATCGCGATCTTTTGTCCGATCAAATGATTCATTAATGTTGACTTTCCTACGTTCGGTCTTCCGATCAAAGTTACAAACCCTGATTTAAAATCTTCTCTCATATCAATATCCTTTCCCGCGCTTTCTCTTTCTCATCCTGTCTTTTTTATTCTCACTGCAAGCCTTCTGCGCTTCTCTTTATCTTCCTTATTGTTTTTAATCTTATCTTCTTCGTTTTCCTTGTATTTCCTTTATCCGGTCATCCGACCGCTTCATCATTCTCTTTTTCGCTGTTCTGTCATACTTCTTAGCTTAATGTTCTGATCTCCATGAACATCTCTTTTTGTTCTTCGATCTTTTCCTCGCTTCCGATCACGCAGATTTGATCTGCGTCAAGCACCGCTTTTAATATTTTTGCAAGCGCGCGGATATCTTTTTGATCAGCCGAAAGAATCTGCTCTCTTTCCCGGCGGATCATTCCCTCTGTCACGCGGCTCATATACAAATTCATAGAACGGCTTCCTTTTGCGGCAGGATTCATCGGGCGGTCGATATTACTGATCGTTCCGATAATAAATTTATTCATATCTCTGTCGTCTACATTAAAGTTTTCAAGATAATCTACAACGCCTTCGTAAATCTCCATCGTTTTCTCAAGATTCGGATCGCGGTACGAGATCAGATAACCTTCTCCGATCCGGTTAAAATTACTCATACATCCATAAGCTCCGCCTTTCACACGGACATTCTGCCACAAATAATCGTAGCTTAAAATCACTTTCAAGATCGGAAGCGCTCCTGTATATTCTTCTCCGCCGTCAATGAAATTGCCGACTCTTGCAACGTACTGTACTTTTGAAGATGTTTTAAATCCTTCGTTTCTTTTTTTACAATGAATGATGCATCTGTTTTCTTTCGCTTCTGTTTGTACCACATCTGCGTCGTTTAGCTGTTTTGATACAGCCGCAAATGCATTTTCCATATAGGCAAGTCCTTCTTTTGCCGAAGTATATGCTGACCATCATATTATCTGCGCAAAAGATCTGTTTTGAAATTGCTTTTAACCGACAGATCAATTCTTCTTTATGGTCGTCAAAGTTTTCTTCGATTTCTTTTACTACTTCGTAAAATTCGATTCCGTCTGTATCGTCTTTAAATTTTGCAAGAGGCGATGTATATGACAACGCACGCAAAGCGGCAGTTGTATGTCCCGATGACAAGAACGACATACTAAGGCGTGATTTGAGCATCGCAAGAATCTCTTTTAAGCGTTTCTCATCGTCAAGCTTAGAACAAGTCAGTATTTCCCGCATCATAGAGAAAAGAACGTCCATCTTCGGATACAGTGATTTTCCTTTCATTTCAAATGTCGCTTTGAATTCCTTTTCCTTTACTTTCTGCGCATCTGCATATAATTCAAGCGACGTTCCGATTCCGCCTATATGGATATTGATCTCATTAAACAACTCTCCATACTCGTAATTCTCTGTATCGATAATGCCGAGGACACTTTGCAAAATGCCGACATACGGAAGATCTTCTTCCTTGACCGCAGAAAGATCGAACAGAAGCGTTACATACCCGATTCCGTTTGTCTCAACATTATGATAGATCGTTTTCACTGAGTCGATCTCCATCTCTGTATTATAGACAGGCGCGATTTCCGGGAAATATCTTCTCTTCTAAGCACCGGAATCTTCGCCAGATCTTCCGGCGCAGATTCTTCTTCCTGATACGCTTCCAGATCTTTTGTATCCTGCACAAGTTTCTCAATCTCTTCTTCGGACAGACTTTCTTTATACGCCTGCAGTTTCTCTGCAAGCTCCCGATCCATTCTCGCAGTCCTTCCCTTCTCCGGTCGGATGATTACGATCGCCCCGTGCGGATTCTCCAAAAGATAATCTCGGATCAACTGCTCAAAATAACCTGTTTCGATCTGACTTTTCAAAAACTCAAATGTCGGAATCGCCTCCATATGGATAAACGGTTTTTCTTCATCATAAAGCCAGCTATCGAACAACTGAAGTCCGTACATCAATCCTCTCGGATAACTTCCGAAGTCCGCCTCTCTGAAACGGAACTCATAATAATTCAGTCCAGCCTGCAATGCTTTTTTATCAATTCCGCCTTCTGCAATATTTCGCAGCGTATTTTCAATCACTTCCACAAACGCTTCCTTCTGCTCCATATTTGCATTTTTAGAAATAACAGAAAAAATCGGCTGATAAACTCCATTATCATATGATCCCATAATATCTTTTCCGATTCCCGCATCAAGAAGCGCTTTTTTCAGCGGCGCTCCCGGAGCAGACAAAAGCGCATAATCTAAAATCTGAAATGCAAGATAGAGCTTTTCATCTAAGGAAGTTCCGATCACTTTATTATAAGAAAGATAAGTGTTATCCGCTTCGCTTTCATCGCTTGCTATAGAATATTCCTGAACAATCTCCTGCATTTGTGAAAACGGCTTCTGATACTTAATCTCCGAATCAACCTCAATCTCATCAAAATCAGACAAATACTTTTCATCAAGCCAGTTCAGTTTTTCTTCCATATCCATATCGCCATACAGATAAATATAGCTGTTTGACGGATGATAATATTTCCTGTGGAAATCAAGAAACTGTTCATACGTCAGATCAGGGATCACTTCCGGATCGCCGCCGGATTCATTTGCATACGATGTATCCGGAAACAGAGAATTCAAAATCACCCGGTCAAGCACCCCTTCAGGTGAAGAAAACGCACCTTTCATCTCATTGTATACAACTCCCGACAACTTCAATTCCTCATCCGGTGCATCCAGTTTATAACTCCATCCTTCCTGACGAAACGTTTTATCCTGCTCGTAAATATTCGGATAAAATACCGCGTCCATGTAGACATGCATAAGATTCTGAAAGTCTTTATCATTGCAGCTGGCTACAGGATAAACTGTCTTGTCAGGATAAGTCATCGCATTTAAAAATGTATTAAGCGATCCTTTTACAAGCTCTACAAAAGGATCTTTTACCGGAAACTCTCTTGATCCGCACAATACAGAATGCTCCATAATATGAGGTACTCCTGTACTGTCTGACGGCGGTGTACGAAAACCGATGGCAAACACTTTATTTTCATCATCATTTTCCATAAGAAGAACTCTTGCTCCGCTCTTCTTATGACGCAGAAGCGTTCCTTTTGAACTCAGATCAGATAAATCTCTGCTTTGTACAATTTCATAAGACTTTAAATCACATATACTCATTTTTTTCTCTCCTTCATATCTCTTTTTTCTTTTATGCAGGCGGACATCTGTATGAGATGAGCGCCCGGTTATAAGTGAAACAGTAGCGTTAGCCACAATAAACAAAACCTTTGCTAAAATGCATTTCTCCATCCTCTGTTATAAACATCGCTTCTGTATCCGGTGTCTGTTCGATCAGTTCTAATCCTTTTTCTAATCCTAGCGCAAAACATGCCGTACTTAATCCGTCACCGTCCGCCGACTCTTCAGATAAAACAGTTACGGACACGAGTCCGTTTTCATACGGATATCCGGTTGCCGGATCTAATATATGGTGATACAGTTTCCCGTCTTTTTCAAAATATCTTTCATATATGCCTGAGGAAACAACAGACGTACCTGCAATTTCTACGGCTGACACTGTTTCGCTCCGATCGGCAAACGGCTTCTGGATTCCGATTTTAAACGGCTTCCCATCCGGTTTTTCTCCGACACATAACACATTTCCTCCAAGATCGATAACTGCGCTTTTCACACCTTCCGATACAAGATATTCTTTCACTTTATCTGCAATATATCCTTTTGCGACAGCTCCAAGCTCAATTCCCATTCCCTCTTTTTTAAAACGTAGTTTATTTCCTTTAAGCTCCACATCTTCATAGCCTACACATGCCTGCTTTTCCGCGATTGTCTCTGCATCCGGCACGATCTTTTCCCCTGAAGTAAAATCCCATAAAGAAGAAACAGGTTCGATCGTAATATCAAACGCTCCACCGGAAAGTTCACTATAATACAACCCCTTTTCGATCAACGCCGCGCACTCTTCGGATAAAAGATAATATCCGTCTTCCATCGGAAGCGTTCCGTGATTCAACGCATAAATCTCACTTTCAGGAAGCGTACGGCTGAATATCTTTTCATATTTGTCACAAAGCTTTAACGCTTTATCTATAATCTCTTCCGCATCCTTTTCTTCTCTATGTATTCCCTTTTCATTTCTTTTATCTTTGTCATCCGGCTTTTTTCTTTTTCTTCTAAATCATAAATTGTAACAGTCACAACAGTATTCAATTTAAAATCACTTTTGCTGACGGGTTCGGCAGATTCTTTGTTCCTCACAAAAAATACGATTACAAAAAACAATACGCAAATAAAAACGACTCGAATAGAATTCCTCTCTTTTTCTTCAATTATTTATCCTCCCGCCCGTTTTTATTTTCCATTTGTTGTTTTTCCTGCTTTTCCTGCAGTTCTTCCAGTTCTTCCATATCAAGCTCGATTTCAGGAAGAAGCTCAAAATAAAAATCCGTATATTTTTCACTTAAGGCGGCAATGCATCTCGTCTGCAGCATCTTAAACTTCCTTACGGAAAGCTCATCCTTGTTCAATTTAATATACGCGCTGATCCATAATTTTCTTCCCGTTCTGACAATGTCATAATAAATATCCACACAATTACTTTCCTGTATGATCGGTTCCACCGTCTGCTTGATCTCTGATACTGTTTCCTCCTCGGGAGAGATCAACAACAGATCCCTGATTCCGGTAAACACCGTTTTAACCGGGATCGGAAGCATGATCATAGACAGCACGATCGTGATAAACGGGTCCAAATACGGAGTTAATTGACCTACTCCTTTAAACGGAAGGAAAACCGGAAGGAAAAATACGGCTGTCATTCCGAGGGAAAGCATACTATCCATCTTCCACCCCTGCATCTCTACTGTAATAAGAGGGGAATTCATCGCTTTGTTTTTCCTCGTCAGATAAAATGTCACTATTATGCCAAGAACACAAGCAAGCAGCTCAAACCACGCTACAACTCCAAAATCAACTGTCCGCCCGCCGTGAAATAATATATTGATACTGTTCGTGATCAAACCGACTGTAACAGTGATCATTGTTATTCCTTTTACAACGATAAACACAGTCTCCATCTGCATATGCCCAAACGGATATTTCTCGTTACTCGGCTTATATAAAAGCGGTATTAAAAAGATAGACGGAAGAAGCATAACGAATTCGATTCCGTCATATACACCATCCAGCAAAACAGCCTGTGAACCTGTCACTATCGCCATTACAAGCTCCACTACGACAAACATCAAGTTCGCATACAGCGAAACAGACATTGCCTTTTTCTCTCTTTTTGAACTTTTTTTACCGATTCTCACAAAATCACCTTTATCTTTTTCTTTAGTCTATATCCATACTATATTACATCATATTCTCTCTTCTGTATATCCGGGATTTTATATTTCTTAGCGGAAAGCAAAAAAGACCATGCAGACGCTTCTCCATGATCCTTTTCCCAAATCCTATTCCTGATCTTTTTCTGACCCTGCTGCCTTGTAAAAATTGATTTACTCTACAACCACTGCCGTTCCGCTCACTGTCACCATCAGCATATTTCCGTCAGCCCCGAGAACTTCATAATCAACGTCAACTCCCACAACAGCATTCGCTCCTGCCGATGCCGCCCGCTGAGCCATCTCGTTAAGCGCATTCTGTCTTGCCGTCACAAGTTCTTCCTCGTATCCGCCTGATCTTCCGCCAAAAAAATTCGTGAAAGACGCCGCCAGATCTCTGACAAAATCCACACCTGAGACAACCTCGCCAAAAACAATTCCTCTGTAATCTACAATTCTTCTTCCCTCAATAGAAGGTGTTGTCGTAATAATCATACTTTTCCCCTTTCTTTTTTGTTTTTTCAATTAATAAGCAAATTATTACATATTTTCCATATGAAATCCATATGAATTTTTTCAACTTATTAAAGCGGATTTTTCATTCTCTATCGGCTCTTCTGAATTCATGATTATATAGAAACCGTAAGCTGTTCAACATCTGCGCCGTTTTTCCATTTTCTATAGCAGATTTCTGTACACTTCCTGTATTCTTCAAAGAGATTCATTGCTGTTTGTTCATCCCCATATACTTTCCAACATCCCGAGCACTTGCTGCTAGCCGCCTTATTTTCTATAAATCCTTTGACATCTTCCGCCGGATATCCTAAAAAATAAACCAATCTCATGTGGAAATTCTGAATCCTTCCGCAGTTTTTCAACCAATCTGCAGACACAACGATTTTGGTTTGTGCAGTCATACCCTTTATGTGCTAAAATCGTCTGCACTTTCTCATCAAAAAAATCCTGCTTTAATTTTTCCGGACGATAAACATAAATCAAAGCTCTCCTGCCTGATATGCGTACCGGAAGAATTCGGATTCCTTTTTTTGACAACTTCTGATTAAAATTACTTATTTCTCCGGACATCTTTTTTTAGAATCACATGGACACGAAAAAAGACTTCCTGTTTTAAGCCCCGATAAAGTGGGCGAGCAATAACTTACAAGCATTTCTTCTGACATAGTCTCTTTGATTTCTCCTTAAACATTTTCCAAAAAAGCAAATCGTTTCCTCAAAATAATAATCTTCTTCGCCTTTTAGTTAGTTTTAACTAACTAAACTTTACTCTATTTATGCAATTTTGTCAATCATAATTCTTGATTTCGATTGGCAGCCATAATGGCTTAATTTCGATCACCAATGTATCTGGCTAACCTGAGATTTGGTTCATAGCTGTCACAATAAAACGGCATAGCAAATTGCTACACCGTTTTAATGTGATCATATCAGATCTTATTCTTCACCGTCTTCCTCTTTTCTTTTTTTTTTATTCCAAGAAGAAGCATCAATCCCGCAGCCAATGCAGCTAAACCTGTATATCCTGTTCCATTGCCAAAATCCCCTGTTTTTTGGTGCATTGGAAATCGGCTTTTATAAGAATTATTAACCACATTGTTCACTACTTTATTTTGAGAAATTTCAGGATCTTGCTTTTGATCCGGTTTGACCGGCTTCGGATCAACCTGCGGAACTGAGTTTGGATCTTTTGGATCAGTACCTTTTTCTTCCTCTTCTATATCCGTAAATCCATCTCCGTCATCGTCTGTATCCGTGATATCCGGCTCTCCGTCTCCGTCCGTATCTCTTTGAACTGTGATCACGAAAGTCTCTCTGGCAGTCGCTCCATCTTTCTCCGCCTTTACTGTCACTGTAATTGCTCTGCTTTCTTCCGATCCGTTCCATGTCACTTTCGGCGTTCCCTGAATCGTTCCGTTCTCAAACATCACTCCTTCCGGCAGACCTTCCACTGTTACATTCGATCCTTCTGTCACCTCCGGAGTTACCGGCGTGATCGCATTTCCTTCTACAACAGTCTGATCTTCTATTTCTCCTATAGTCGGCGCAACAATCGGATCAACCTGCGGAACTGAGTTTGGATCTTTGGATCAGTAACTTTTTCTTCCTCTTCTATATCCGTAAATCCATCTCCATCATCGTCTGTATCCGTGATATCCGGCTCTCCGTCTCCGTCCGTATCTCTTTGAACTGTGATCACGAAAGTCTCTCTGCCAGTTGCTCCGTCTTTCTCCGCCTTTACTGTCACTGTAATTGCTCTGCTTTCTTCCGATCCGTTCCATGTCACTTTCGGCGTTCCCTGAATCGTTCCGTTCTCAAACATCACTCCTTCCGGCAGACCCTCCACTGTTACATTCGATCCTTCCGTCACCTCCGGAGTTACCGGCGTAATCGCATTTCCTTCTACAACAGTCTGATCTTCTATTTCTCCTATAGTCGGCGCAACAATCGGATCAACCTGCGGAACTGAGTCTGGATCTTTTGGATCAGTACCTTTTTCTTCCTCTTCTATATCCGTAAATCCATCTCCATCATCGTCTGTATCCGTGATATCCGGCTCTCCGTCTCCGTCCGTATCTCTTTGAACTACTACCGATATTGTTACAGGTTTTTACTACCACTTTCCGCTGTTGCTATTGCATGAAGAACTACTGTCTGTTCTTCATAAGTGTCGGAATTCTTGTCACCCCAATTAAGTTTTTGGCGTTCCTGTCAAATTTCCATTTTCATCAATGGAAAGACCTGAATTTAATCCTTCATCATGTACACCTTCTACAGTAAATGTCAGATTTGCTGTAATTACATTTGTATTTTCAGCTACTCTCTGTCCATCAATTTGTTTTGGCGGATTTTTAGTGACAACTAAAAGTTATCCGTCACCACTACCTGCACTGTCGTATCTTCGCTTGTTCCGTCCGGATATTCTACCGTCACTTCTATCTCGAATGTTCCTTCTGTCATTCCATCCGGCAGGCTTTCCGGATTCTTCACCGTGACTTCCGTATTCTCCGGTACGCTTTCTTCTTTCAGTGCACCTTTGATCTCTTCTTCCGTTGTTGCCTCGCCGTAGTTTTTCTCGATCTGTCGAATTCCGGCGTATACTTCTCTGCATCCGTGCGGTTATCCGTCACCACTACCTGCACTGTCGTATCTTCGCTTGTTCCGTCCGGGTACTCTACCGTCACTTCTATCTCGAATGTTCCTTCTGTCATTCCATCCGGCAGGCTTTCCGGATTCTTCACTGTGACTTCCGTGTTCTCCGGTACGCTTTCTTCTTTCAGTGCACCTTTGATTTCTTCTTCCGTTGTAGCTTCCCATGATTCTTCTCAATCTGATTGAATTCCGGCGTATACTTCTCTGCATCCGTGCGGTTATCCGTTACCACTACCTGCACTGTCGTATCTTCGCTTGTTCCGTCCGGGTACTCTACCGTCACTTCTATTTCGAATGTTCCTCTGTCATTCCGTCCGGAAGGTTTTCCGGATTCTTCACTGTGACTTCCGTGTTCTCCGGTACGCTTTCTTCTTTCAGTGCACCTTTGATCTCTTCTTCCGTTGTAGCTTCCCCATGATTCTTCTCAATCTGATTGAATTCCGGCGTATACTTCTCTGCATCTGTGCGGTTGTCCGTTACCACTACCTGCACTGTCGTATCTTCGCTTGTTCCGTCCGGATATTCTACCGTCACTTCTATCTCGAATGTTCCTTCTGTCATTCCATCCGGCAGGCTTTCCGGATTCTTCACTGTGACTTCCGTATTCTCCGGTACGCTTTCTTCCTTCAGCGCACCTTTGATCTCTTCTTCCGTTGTTGCCTCGCCGTAGTTTTTCTCGATCTGATCGAATTCCGGCGTATACTTCTCTGCATCCGTGCGGTTATCCGTCACCACTACCTGCACTGTCGTATCTTCGCTTGTTCCGTCCGGGTACTCTACCGTCACTTCTATTTCGAATGTTCCCTCTGTCATTCCGTCCGGAAGGTTTTCCGGATTCTTCACTGTGACTTCCATGTTCTCCGGTACGCTTTCTTCCTTCAGCGCACCTTTGATCTCCTCTTCCGTTGTTGCTTCGCCGTAGTTTTTATTAATCTGATCGAATTCCGGAATATACTTCTCATTATCTTTTGTTCTTTTACTGTAACTGTTACTTGTACTTTATCTTCACTTCCATCCGGATAAGTAACTGTTACATCTACAGGATAATCCCCTGCTGTATTCCCATCCGGAATCTGAGTTGCATTATCAAGTGCTATTTCCAGTTCATCCACTGTATCTTCCGGATATCCCGGCACTGTTACCGCGCCTATAATTTCCTCTTCTGTCGTTGATGTTCCATACTCTTTAATAATCGACGTTGTCTGCGGAGTATATTTATCTGCATCCGCTAAAAACACTTCAATAGGAACAGTTACTTCAAAAGCTTCTTCTCTGTCAGGAACAGTTACTGACACTATCCCAGTCGTATTTCCTGCCTGACTTGTATTCGAGCAGTTTTCCACCGATATGTTGTTCCTCCCGGCATTTTATTTGAATTTTCTACTCCTTTTTTCGCTAATACCGTATCTTCTGTTAAATCCTTTCCTTTGACAACTCTGAGAGGATCTTTGACTGCTTTTGGCGCTTCTTTTACCTTTGTTTCTGCTTCTTCCGCTTTCTCATACCTTTCATCTGAAGGAATGATCTTAACGGTAAGTTTATCTCCTGCTTTACCTAATACACTTGAATCAGTAACCGTAAATTCAAGTTCTCTATCTATTGTTTTTGGTATGCCGTTTTCCTCTGCATCTACATTATTAATTGTAGCAACGACAACTCCGTTTTTATTGATCAGCTGAGCTTTATTTCCCTTTCCGGCATTTTCATTTAAATGCACAACAGCTTTTACTTTATTATCACCTTCATAAGGAGCTGTAATTTTCGGAACGCCGATATAAGGACTTTGCTCATTATTTGCTTCCTCCTCATCAAGCTTTCCATCACCGTCAATATCCTGAATTCTATAGTAGCCTGTACCGTATGTATTCGTTATCAGAGCATCTTTTGTTTTATCTGTAATCCATGCGCTGAATATAAAATCTTTACCAAACGCTTCTCCTTCTTCTACTCCGGCTTCTCTTCTTAATTCCTCCAAAATTTCATTGATTGGCTTATTAAGCTTATAGACATATCTTATCGTGATCGGTTCGGGTCGTCCTCCACGAACATCTACTATTTGCGTAAACTGATTCTCTGTAATATCACCATAACCATATTTTTTTATGACCTGCTGTTCTTACGATCGACAAATCTCGAACTTTGCGATTTGCTTTGTTTTTAGAGAATAATCCGGATTCACATAATCAGCTGCATCCATGTAATAAAGCTCGATACCTCCAATATATTTTACCAATCTCGGATCGACTCCATACTCAAGAGTCCACGGTTTGTTCTTTGCGCTTATATAAGGCAAAGTTAGTATTCTTCGATATCTTATGATCTACGACGATAGCTCCGTTTTGATTAATCGCTCCGCCAGGATTTTTAAACTTATCACTTCTTACATATCTGCCTTCAACAGCCGCATGCTTAAACCATTTTTCATTGCCGCTAGATTCTATCGTTTCGATCTGGATATCCAGACCGTTAATTTTGAAAAAATCCTGTAGAAGCAATGCCCGAACAATAGCTCCTTTATCTTGAACGCTTGTCAAATAAATTCTGTAAAAGAGCCGTTCGTTTGTCAGATTTTCATCTCCGATTTCTTCAAGAATTTTATTCAGCGGTTTATCAAGATAAATAATTCCATTATGCGCAGTCTGAGTATCTGTCGTCTCTCCTCCTGCAAACACTCCGTTTTCAGATCTGATATAATTTACTTCCCATATATTTGTCATTCGCCCTATCGTATCGCTTTTTCTCGTAAGCGCTCTTCTGATCGGTCTTGGATTTGCTTCTGTCAGCCTTTTTGGTTCAACTTCGATTCCTATTACATGTTTTGCGATTCTTTCATCGATTTGAAGATTGATCTTCCAGTTATCTGTTGAAGCGGCAATATTGTGCTTTCCGTAGATTTTAAATTGGATCTGCCGCGCGGAATTGGTTTTACTTAGCTTTTCAGGATCGAATTTTAAATCCTGAAAACTATACTTTGCATTCGGAGCATATCCCAAATTCTCCGAATCTATGTTTCCGGAAGCCGCCCTGATACCTGTCGCTCCGGTAACGGCAACCAACGTCGCTGATCTTTCGATCGCTTCGCCTTTCACCGACTGCATCTGAATGATGCTTACATCTTCCGGAGTTGCTTCAACAGCGCTTACAACTACAGGCGATGCAAAAAAGAGAAGATGGCCCAACATACAGGAAACTATACCTACGCTTAGTTTGCGTATTCCATAATACGGCTTTTTTTCTTCTCCCTTTCGCTTTTTTTCTTCAATAATTTTTCTTAACGTTTCCATAAATCCTCCTATCTGATTCCTTCGATTTCATTTGACTTCATTTTGCATTACCCGCCTGATTAAGAACTATTAAAATATTCTATCCGCCCCCCCCGATTTTCTCAGCATTTCAAATGTCATATGTTTTAACTCCGATTCTATTTGTTCTTGAATGAAAGATAAAACCGTCTCACCGGGCAGTAATCGGTTGCTTTTAGATTGCAATTTTCCTCTTCATTCAAACACTGATTGATACAAATAGTATCTTCCATGATTTTTATCACATCAAACAAACTGATTGCGTCCGGTCTTTTCTTTAACCGAAAACCGCCCTTTACTCCTCTGATCACCTCCACTAGTCCTTCTTTCGATAATTTTCTTAAAATTGATATAACGTAACCTCTTGAACGCCCTATTGCCTCGGAAATCTCTTCAGAAGTAAATATCCTGTTTTCATTGCTTAAAAAGTACACAATCCTTACTACGTAATCTGTTGTTCTGTTTAACTGCATATCCCCCCTCCTTTCCGTGTATATAAAAACTGTATAGCTTTTTATATTATTTTGCTTTAGAGTTAGCATATATTATTACCCCCCCGCTTCAATGTACCGTTTGACCACCTCGTGTACATAACAACATTTTTTTTCTTCTTAATTACCAAACACCCGATATTTACAAGAACAAAACAGGCGAAAAGCTGATTTTACTCAAACTTTTCGCCTATTATTACATTTCCTGTCCTATGATATTTGTATCTCTAAACTGCTGTGGTGTCACGCCTGTGTATTTTTTAAAAGTACGATAATAATGAGACAGATCATAGAAACTCAAGCGCCTTGCTATCTCTCCTGCCGGAATTCCCGACCAGATCATCATCTTTGATTCTTCAATCTTTCTTTTATTTACATATTCGTTAATAGGTACGCCTATCTCTTCTTTAAATCTGCTGCGAAGCGCGCTTTCTGATAAATAAAATTGTTTTGCAAGCTCCGTCACCTTGATGTTATCATAGATTTTCAGATTAATATATTGCAGAACACACCGGATGAGGGATGTTCTTGCCTGATTCGATACACCGTGAAGTTCTTCTGTAAAATGAATGATCGCGCTGTCTCTCGTAGCCAAAACTCCTACAAATTCTGTTTGCTCTTCTACCTTTTTGATATAAAAGTTTCTCAGCCTGATTACTGACACGATATCCTTTCCTACCTGAATCGCCAACGATGCCAGCTTTTCCAAAATAATAACAGTATAGTTTTTTTCCGTCTTTAAAGAACTGCTCGTTAAAATCGGTAAAACACTCGTTCCTAATTCTGTAAGACCACTTTTTAATAATTGAATATCTCCCTGACTTACGAGGTTCATGATCTTATTTTCATAATAAAATGTATATCGCTCTACACGGAAAGTGTCATATACCTCTTCTTCAGATGGCTTTTTCTCCAGTTCTAACTTGTTTTTCGCTACTTGCTCGTGCAATCCTTCCGAATAGATATCTTCCAGATCCATATCAAACAAAAACCCTAAAAGGATCAAATAATCTCTGATATCCCCCAACGGATATACCGGAAGCGCTTCATAATATTCCCAACACTCGGTTTCTGACAAATTTTTCTTATTTTCATCATCCATATTATTATAAACATGTGAAAAATCTGCCCTTGTAACATTATTAATTCTAAAAGCGCCTATTACTATTTTTATATCCTTATACCACAGGCACAAAAAAAATTTCATTTAATATTCCACTGTAGAACTGCACTGTTTCTTCTGAGATATTCTTTTCTTTGAATCCGTAAGAAATAGGATGCTTATAAATTGATTCATAGCTTTTTAAAACTTTATTTGTTTCTTTTTCCAATATCCATATTGGCATTTTCAACATAACATGTAAAGATTTGATCTTTTTTAAATCCCGCTCATCCAAATTCATACAAAAAGTCACCCTTTCTTATGTAAGCATTCATAAAAAGAACTATTTTTATTGCCTAACAGAATCATAGAAATCCCTAACAGAAACACTCCTGCAATGTACAGAATCCCACGTCCCGTTCCACCTGTTTCAGGTAATATGAATTTCATCTTTTCCGTATTTTTAACAGTGATAGTTCCCGACGAAAGCGCCGCGGCCGACGGATCTTCTGATTCACCGACGCTGCCGTTACTGTAGCTTGTACTATAATCTGCAATCAAAATCTCCTTCACATAATACGTGCAGATTTCTTTTTCTCCATTGCCGTTTATGTCTGCCGCCGGCAGATTTGAGTAAGTTTTTGCCAACCGTCCTGACTTGTCAATGTTTCTCCCGATTTATATATTTTTCGGAAGATTCCCCTCCTTCCGTAGTCAAAACCTGTATCAGATTATAAGAAATCTCCCCATCCTGAGGGTGAAACTCAGTTCCGTCAGCTCTAAACCATTTTTTATCCACAGTGATCTCTGTCGTTACAGTCTTTTCATTTGCAACTTTAATCGTCAACGTCCCCTCTTCTAACGTTACTTTAGAATTCTCTGTATTTAATTTAATTTTAAATACACCGTTGCTTTCTTCTATTATTGTAAATAGAATCGGTTCTTCCAAAGGAATATAATTTGATGGCGCTTTGATTTCTGTAAGACGGTATTCTCCTGCGTCCAAACATTTAAACGTAAAATCCGAAATAGCTGATTCATTTCCCATTTCTACCGGGGTGAACGATGCATCCCCCAGTTTTTCCAGTCTGAACGCAGCCCCTTCCAGACTTTCACCGCTTTTATTGACTTTTTGCACCTTTATATCTGTTTTGTTTATTATTTCAAACGCAATTAACGGTTGGAGCGGACTGTTGTGATCGCCCAGCATAGAAGAATTATACATTTTAAGCTTTACACATTCCATATCTTCATCCGATACTTTCTCACTTTCTTGAATAATGTGTTTAACTGCTTTTTTCATAATATGATAACCCACACTGCCAGATGAATAGCTTTTCAAGCCGTCAATACTATCTGAATAATACCAGATTGCCTCCTGCAAAGCCTTATAATATCCTTTTTTCTTTATCATTGCTTCCAAACCAGAATGCATCGCTGCCTAATTGATGGTCAGTTAAAAGTTCTTTTTTATGCATTTCGCAATAATAAATCACCTTTCTTACTGAATCATAAAGTTCTTTCGGATTTTTCTTCCTCGGATTTTCCGCTAATTGAAAGAGCGTTTCGGCGCTGGTACTTAATTCATTGTAAACAGCTTTATTACCAAAGTTAGGAAAATCCTTGTTAGCGCCAAAGCAAAATGCATCTGTACCTGTCGCTATATTATACTCCTTCGATATTTTTATTCTGCTGTCTTCTCCTGTAAATCCATAATATTGTCCTTCCTCCAATGGGGCGTCCTGTCCGTTGTTGTTCTGCTCATTATTCTTCTTTAAAACAACGGCTGTACTTCCCTTTATAAAGTGAATCCCTTCACTGTCAAAATAAAACTCTGCCACGGAACCGTTCGGTCTTTCATATTCTTTTGGAACTGTTCTCAAATAAAGTTTATACGGAGTGTTCCACTCTAATTTTTCAAGAATAATTTTCCCGGTTGCCCTGTCTGCCGTTCCTGCCTTAATTTGAGTTTCTTGATTACCTTTCACTTTATTTAATGCATATCGTACTACTCCTCCTACAGGCAGTCCGGAAGTATTCTGTACAATAAAATGAACATACGCAGTAGTCATCGTCAAAGCAATACCTGATTCACCTTTTGTAAAATGAATCCCGTCGTTGTCAAAATAAAACTCTGCCACAGAACCGTCCGGTTTTCCATATCCATTCGGAACTTTTGTCAAATAAAACTTATATGGCGTATTTAATTCTAAATCTTTAAAAGTAATTTTTTTCTGTGACTTATTTAGTGTTCCTCTCTTTACTACTATTTCCCGGTTATTTATTTCTTTCTTCAATTCGTATGTTACATTTCCTGTCGGCTGCCCCGGGGATACTGTATGATAAACTCAACAGACCTTGTTTGAACCGCTTTCAATGTATATCCTTTCGGAACGATGTCAAATACATTGTTTCCCTCTTCAACATACGATGTTTCCGATTCGGAAGAAGTGATGTTTTCTCCTTGTTCGCTTATCCCATGATCAGATATATCTTGTGTTCCATACTCTTCTTCCACCGCATATGCAGGCATATAAAACACCGGCAGGACAGCAGCTATAATTATTAACAGGGTTAAAAAGCTTTATTAGCAAATTATTCTATTTCATCAACGCTCTCCTCCCCCTATTTTGCTTTTTTGCCTGATCCTGAAAAACAGCAGCAGCATACCGCTGCTTAACATCAAGACTCCATTCCACCGAAACATATTTGTAATATCTCCTGTTTGAGGACGTTTTTTTAGGAGATAGATCCGGTGGTGTTTGTGGAGGTATCTCGGGTTTTTTCTTTCCTTTGTATCTCAGTTTTCGGTTTTGCATTCACCACCCTGTTCTGGATTCCATTTTCAAATTGAGGAATGATAACTAAAAAAGGCTGTACATTAGTAAAGTCTTTTGCTTTTCCGGATGATCCTGTCTGTACCACAAGATAAATCCCATCTTTCAAATCTGTAAATTTTGCCGTACCGTCATCTCCGGTTTCCCCTTTCATCATTTCTTTTATATTACGGCTTTGCTTTTTCAAAATAAAGCGATAATTTTAACTGATCGTCAGCCGTTTTAATATTTACAAAATCCCCGTTCCATCGAAACGGCGCTTTTACTGTATGCCGACTCTCTTTTTCATTCCACTTAGCAACTTGATAAACAGAAAATTCGGCGCCGTCTATCGCTTGCCGTTCATAAGTTAGTATAATATTCAAACTGCCGTTCTCCTCTGCCGCATACGCGCAATCGAAAGAAGTTATAAAAAATATCAGACTAAAACATAGAATAAGCAATAGGTTTATTCTCTTATTTTTCATTCAACTTCCTCCTCTTTCTTCTCTTTATCAGAAATACCGATACCAGAACTGTCATGCCGATCAGAGCCAGAATAACTCCTGCCGTCAACATGATATACTTCAGATTATTTTTTTTTGATCATATCTTCTATTTTCGATTCTGATTGCTTATAAACAGTACGTTCTCCCCCGCACAAGAAGTCTGTGGGAATTCACTCCGTAAAGGGGTGCATGTGATCAAAGTTACATTTTTCCCTTTTCTATCTCCAAAGTTTCCACATCATCAGGAAGTACGATTTTTATCTGATTTACCTTATATGCCAGAACCTCATCAAATACGTGTATGAAAAATAAATCGCCCTTTTTAACTTATCAATATCCGTAAATAATTTCGCAGAAGGCAATCCCCTATGTCCGGATATAAGACTATGGGTATTTTCTCCTCCTACAGGCAGGGAACTGCCCGGCAGATGACCTGCCGCTATCTGCAGCACGCCTTCATCCGTGCCATGATAAACAGGCATATATATTTTAATTTCGGTATTTCTACATATGCCATAATACCGGTTTTTGTTATATCAAGGATATGAGCATATCTCTTTTTTTCTTCTTCATTCAAATAATATCGATTGACTTTACCAACCAGACTTTCATTATATTCTCTTGCTTCTCTTAACAAGTTTTCTTTTTTCTTCCTTGGATAAATCTTTCGTCTTTTCTACATAACTTCCTATCGCTTTTGAAGAATGCAGCGATTGATATAATCACCGATCGTGGGATAGGCCAACAAGCCTATCCCAGCAATCAAAATGATCGCAACTACTATATCAGGTATATATTTTTTAATTGAAACATCATTTTTCAGTATGTTTTCTGTTTCTTTTATACACTGTATATCCCAGAGCGGTTAATACGAAGATCGTTCCTAATGTATATATTAAATATCTTCCCATTCCACCTGTCTCCGGAAGCTGAATGCCTTTCTTATTAATTACATCTGTTGACAGAGAGTCTTCCCTTTCTTCTGTCTTTCGTATAAAAACTATTTCTCCTTCCGTCTGTCCTGTCAAAGATGTTAATTGCGGATCATCCGATTCCTCGTCATATGTGGCTTCAATCGTAAAAATAATCGGCTGAATCGTATTATACCCGGATGGAGTCACTGTTTCTATTAACTTATACTTTCCTGCATCCAATCCTTTAAAATTAAACTTAGTTCCTTCCGTAACAGTAACTGTGTCTATTTTTGTTCCTTCGTCTTGATCATTTACTATCTTCCGCAACTCAAATTGTGCACCTTGTAACGAGTGATTCTCTTCATCTTTCTTATTTACTACTACTTTATATGTAAATACGACATTTTTATCTTCCGGAGTTTTTCCGTGGTCGCCGCCTCCGCTCTGATTTGGGTTGTTAGAATATACAAGATACGCTGTATTAGGATTTCCGTTTCCGGCAATTACAGCATTTCCGTTTAATCTACATTTGTATTCCACGACAATTTGACTTGTGGAAGTTATCATCACACTTTGAATCGCCTTCAAGTTCTCAAAGCGGACCTGAAAGCTATTAGTATCCGAATGCACTATCAGGCTATAGTCCTGATCTGCCGTTAACGTCGTACCGTCTACCGTAACCTTTACAGACATTTTATCAAATGTTAATCCTGCAGACATTATATCATTGAACTCATAAAAATACGTTTCGTACTCTGCATAATTGCTCGGCAATGTACCCGTAAGTTTATAAGGAATCACCTCATCTATGTTATAGTCGGCGGCATCCTGCCACCCGTTTCCCTCGATATCCTTCTTACTATTTTCCTGCACTTTTTTTACAAGTTCCGGCACATCTAATTTTGTTTTAGCAGTCGTATTGCCTACTACTTTCAAAATGTATGACGTATACGCTGAGTTTGGAGGTGTTTGTGTCTGACTTCCCTCCTTATCTTTAATAAGATAATAACCTGCATTTAAATTTGCAACAGTTGTCGAATCATTTTTTTCTACGCGTACCTCAAGTTTATTATCTTCATTTAAATGCTCTTGGATCGTCTTTGCGAATTCTTTTGCTTCTGATTCGCCGGTTAAAGTTTGCGCTTTTTCAGCCGCAGTTCCCAAAGTTTCTTTTGAAGCTTCTTTAATTCCCGTTCCCCACTGAATATTAGAAAGGGTTTTGCTTTCATCTAAATCTCCCGAAAAAATCTGATATATCTGAAAAGTATGGGGCGTACTCCCTCATTTTTCAGCGTTAGCGTATACCCCCCTTGCGCAAACACTGCCATCGGCAGCGACATGGAGATTACGGTTATCACAGCCATGATCATTACCATAACAAAACTTACTTTTTTCTTTACAAATTGTTTCATGTGTTTTCTCCCTTTTCTTTTAATTTAATTCGGATACATTAACCGATGTTTAAATTGTGTTCCGGCGAAATAACTGTTGCCTTATATTAACTGTATATTCCCTCCATATGTTTTATATTTTACAGACAGATCATATACTGCTCACCTTAATTTTACTTAAAATCCCGCCATATATTTCTACTGCTTTTCAAAATAGAAGTCCGCAAAATCATACTTATATACACGGTAAATATATTCATCGGCAAGTTCCATCTCAAATTCTTGAATGATATTCCCCGATGCGTCATATTCTCCGAAAATTCCCTGCATACCGGAATCTATAATAATATTTCCCTTATACTCCTGTGCACTGCTGACATAAGCAGAATATGGAACTTTAAAAGATTGTATCAGGGAATAGGTTCCATTATTTTCATTTACTTTATATTTATAATAATAGATTCCTCTCCTTCTTTCATCGATGTTTCGATTCCTTCTATCTGTTCCCCAATCATAAGCAGGTTTCGACTTACTTACTCGAAATTATTATTAAACAGATAGAGATAATATTCTCCTGCATTTAAAGAATCATCTTGTACATATGTGACAGAATGCTGCCCTCCCGTATTGGAAAATGTTCCCGCACTCTCATCTTTTTCAAGCAACAATTCCTCATATCCTGTTCCTTCCCAGAAACTCTCCTCCCCAATCATATATGTTATCTGAGGAGTATCATAAATATCTTCGATCATCAAAATAGTCGAAGTCTCTCTGAGCTTAGTAAAACGGCATCGTCCCCTATCCACTGTATCGTGTTTATATGTATCCAATCCAATTCTCCATCTTCATTTTCCGTACATTCTTCTTTATAATCAGAAAATAACTCTCCCAAATCGAGCACACAGCTAACTTCACCTGTCTGCGTATTAATCTGAATAATTTGATCTTCCACACTGTCGCTTTCAGTGTCTGTTGCCAAAACAAGCAAATTTCCATCATCATCAAACACATAATCATGATGAAGACTGTATGTACCCGTATCATAAATCTTCTCTGCTTTTCCAAGATGATTCACCGCCGCAATTTTGCTTTCTGATATACTGTAATACATACAATCATCCCGGAATAAAAGCCTGTGGCTCCTGTAACCGATCAACGGAATTTCTCCTCTGAGCACACCGGAATTATCGTAATAATACATGAAATCTTCTTCATCACTGTCATTTCCTAAAACGACGTATAACCCGTCTAAAACAGTTTCACTCCCTTCGGCTGCTTCTGTTTGTTTCAGCTGAATCTCCTCTTTTCCGGACAATTCTCCCATTTCATGTACATAAGAATATATCTCCACGCTTCCATCTTCTTTTGTCAAAGTAAATGTAATAGTATTACATTCTTCCGGTATCAACCCCATAACCTGAAACTCATGTTCCGTATCAAATCTTCCTTCCCTTCCGGCGTTTGTGAAAAGTCACCGATAGACAAATCCGAACTGAAACATTGTAAGAAACAGATACCGGCTCCTTGCGTAGTAAAATAAACGTATAAAGACAAGGTATTTGTTCCATATGGATTTTCTTTTATCAGCATATTATCCTCTGTGTATGCTCCGCTGCTTTTTTCTTCTTCAATCTGTGTTTCCACTTCATCTTGATACGCTTCGGTATAAATGGTCTTTATTTCATTTTGATATATTTCTGACGTTTCTTCCTGTGCAATTTCTTCTGCCGCCGATTTAAAAAAGAGGCGCAGGCTGTCACTGCCAAAACTAAAATCATCCCACCTATTATCTTTTTTTGTTTCTTCATCTCCATCTAAATGTTCCCTCCATCTGTTCTATCCCATCAAAACCTTCAACTTCCCACGTCAAACTCCTTGATGAAATAAATTATCCGTTTTTATTGACAGGAATATCGTACACGCTGTACCTTAATTGTACTTTAAGACAAAATCATCTTAAAAAGGCAGTAAACCCTAGGTTATTAACCTGAGATTTACTGCCTTTTGCATATTCGATATTATCAGTACAGAGATCTCTTTGACGCTTCTCATGTACTGTTTATTCATCATTGCCCCGGAAAAGTCACTGTAATACGCAGCGATTTTTCATCTTCTGTTTCTGCCATGATCTTTCCCTTGTGAGAATCTGCTGTCGCCGCTGCTATAGAAAGTCCAAGTCCGTATCCTCCTGTCTGGGAATTTCTGGAAATATCTGTCCGATAAAAACGATCAAATAAACGAGAAGTCTGTTCTTTTGAAAATATATTCTGTCGTATTAAATACAGACAGATAAATACGGTTTTTCTTTTTCCCGAGAGTAACGTCAATCCTCCCCCTTTCATTCGTATATTTGACGGCATTATCAAGCAAAATCGTTATCAGACTTCGGATTGCTTTTTCATCGCCTTTTATAGAAATCATAGGTGTAATCGCAGTTTTCATACAGATTCCCTGTATCTTCGCCGGCGCCTGAAAAGTATGACATACCTCTTCCACCATATCAGATAAAGGAAACTCTACTTTCAAATTTCCATTCTGCCCTTCTTCCATACGGGAAAGCATAACTAAAGAACCTGTAAGATCCGCAAGTCTTTTGTCTGTTCCCGAATATCCTGCAGCCATTCATTCTCACCGAAGTCCATTTCCAAAACCTCCGTGTCTGCTTCAATAATCGTCAAGGGTGTCCTTAATTCATGCCCCGCATCCGTAATAAACCGCTTCTGCTTTTCATAATTATCAGAAAACGGTTTGACAATACGCCCGGAAAAATAAATCATCAAAAACAAAACCGATAATAGCCCTATGAAAGATACGATCATTGTAGTAAACAAAAAGTTCAGGAAATTATCCAGCTGTCTCCTGCAATCTAAGAAAATAACACGTATCTCCCCGCCATAAGACGTCTTCCAATAGCGATAATGATCCATAAATCCTTTTTCTTTTCCTCTTGCCCAAACTTCTGATGCGTATTCTATTGCATTTTCTGTGTCTATGGATACAATCTTTGACGTATCTGTTAAAATAACCTCTCCTTTTTCATCCAATAGAACAGAAAAATATCTGGATTCATAAGGGATCTCCGGTGAGATCCCATGTCTGTCCCCTTTTTCGTTTCCCGGAATCATTTTCGGAAAATGTCCTGCATTTTTTCCAAAACTTCAAGAATTCGATCAGCATCTTCTGCGATCTTCCTGTAGTTTAAAACACCTGCAATCCCTCCTATGATAAAAAGTACAAGAAACAAAGATATCATGGACGCTACGATGAGTTTAATACGAAGTTTTTTATCATGACCGCTCCTCCAGAGAATATCCTGCATTTCTCGTCGCTTTGATCTGAATATCTGCGTGGAGAGCAGACAACTTCTTCCTCAAATAAGAAATATATACCCAAACTACATTTATCTCTGCTTCACTGTCATATCCCCATATTTTTTCCAAAACCGTTCAGAAGAAATTAATTGATGCGGATTGCACATTAAAAGCTCCAACATCTGAAATTCTTTATTGGCAAGGCGGAAACTTCCCTTACTTGTAGAAAGTTCAAATGCCGCCCGATCCAGCGTGACATTTCCCATCTTCAATTTGGAATTTGCCTGTGCCGTCTGCGCTCTTGTGATTGCCCGGATTCTTGCCAGCAGTTCTTTTGAATGAAAAGGTTTTGCCAGATAATCATTTGCTCCGGCATCCAATCCTCTACTTTATCATCCACTTCTGATTTGGCTGTCAACAACAGAATCGGAATCAGATTCCCCTTTCCCGAACTTTCCTTAACACTGTCAGTCCATCCACTTTAGGCATCATAATGTCTAAGACTACCCCATCATAATTATCCGCTTCCAGATAGTCCAATGCGCTCTGACCGTCATAAACTGCATCCACTGAGTAATTATTTCTTTCCAAAATCGCTGCAGCGCTTTTGACAGCGCTCTTTCATCTTCTGCCAATAATAACCGCATAATATATATCTCCTGTTTCCGCCCGCTTCACTTATCTTTTTTCCTTTACTCACAGCGAACTATATTTCTATTTAAAAATAAACGTATCACCTTAATCCTACTTTAAAATGCTGTTACTATGACATAGTATATCTTAGGAAAACATATTTTCCAGTTTTTCTGCCCTCTATATCAATATACAGACAGCGCTTTTTTCATCTCTTTCACATAATCGCCGACATATTGCGGCGCATCCTTCCCATACTTTTCCATTATATTTACGATCGCAGATCCTACGATCACTCCATCCGCATATTCTGCCATCGCGGCTGCCTGTTCCGGCGTGGAGATTCCAAAGCCGACCGCACACGGAATCCGGGTGTTTTCACGAATGGTCGCCACAATGGAAGTCAGGTCTGTCGTAATCTCACTTCTCATCCCCGTCACGCCGAGGCTCGAGACAACATACAAAAATCCTTCCGCCTCTCCTGCTATCTTTGCGATCCGCTTTTCAGAAGTCGGAGCAACCATAGAGATCAGATCCACCCCATATCCGGCACAGATCGGGTGAAATTCTTCCTTTTCTTCAAATGGAAGATCCGGCAGGATCAGTCCGTCAATCCGGCTCTTTTGACACTCTGAAACAAATTTTTCTACACCATAAGAAAATACCACATTCGTATACGTCATAAAAACAAACGGTACATCTATGTCTTTGCGCAGTTCTCTTACGAACGCAAAAATTTTATCGGTAGTGATCCCACCTTTCAAAGCTCTTAAATTTGCCGCCTGAATAACCGGCCTTCCGCGGTCGGATCAGAGAACGGAATCCCAAGCTCTATCAGATCCGCACCGTTTTTTACTGCTGATCGGATCGCTTTTTTTTCGTTGTTTCCAGATCCGGATCTCCACAGGTGAAAAATGCAATAAATGCTTTTTGTTCTTAAACGCATTCTTGATATTACTCATAAATATCCTCCCCTCTGTATCGGGCGATCGCCGCACAGTCTTTATCTCCTCTGCCGGAAATCGTAACTACGATTATCTTTTCCGGACTCATCAACGGCGCGACTTTCATTGCATGAGCAACTGCATGCGCCGATTCGATCGCCGGAATGATCCCTTCTGTCTTTGCCAGATATTCAAACGCCCAAACGGCTTCTTCATCCGTCACCGGCACATATTCCGCTCTTCCCATATCATGCAGATAGGCATGTTCCGGCCTACTCCCGGATAATCCAGTCCGGCGGAAAGAGAATATACCGGGGCGATCTGCCCATATTCATCCTGGCAAAATAAGATTTCATACCATGAAAAATCCCAAGTCTCCCTGTCGTGATCGTAGCCGCGGTTTCATCGGTATCAATTCCCCTGCCTGCCGCTTCACAGCCGATCAGGCGGACTTTTTGTCCTCAATAAAATGATAAAAAGCTGCCGATCGCATTTGAACCGCCTCCGACCCATGCAATCCACGCATCCGGAAGCCGCCCTTCTTTTTTGAAGGATCTGCTCTTTGATCTCTTTTGAAATAACTGCCTGAAAATCACGGACAATCGTAGGAAACGGATGGTGTCCCATAACCGATCCGAGACAGTAGTGCGTATCGGCGATCCGGGAGGTCCCATTCACGCATCGCTTCCGAAACGGCATCTTTTAAAGTTGCCGTCCCTGTCGTTACAGGGATCACTTCCGCTCCAAGCAGGCGCATCCGATATACGTTCAAAGCCTGCCGGATCGTATCTTCTTCTCCCATAAACACGACACATTCCATCCCCATAAGCGCGGCAGCCGTTGCAGTTGCAACTCCATGCTGTCCGGCTCGGTTTCCGCGATCAATCTTGTCTTTCCCATTTTTTTTGCAAGCAATGCCTGTCCAAGCACATTATTGATCTTATGAGCGCCCGTATGGTTGAGATCCTCTCGTTTCAGATATATTTTTGCTCCCCCAAGAGCTTTCGTCATCTTCTCTGCATAATACAGTCTGGAAGGTCTGCCTGCATATTCGTTGAAAAGTTCTGTGAGTTCCCGGTTAAATTCCGGATCATTTTTGTAATACTCATATGCTGCTTCCAATTCGATCACTGCATTCATCAATGTTTCCGGGATATATTGCCCGCCATGAGTACCAAAACGTCCTTTTTGATTCGTCATAATTTTCGTTCCTTTCTGACTGCTGTCATAATCGCTGCCATTTTTCTTTTATCTTTTCGTCCCTCTGTTTCGATTCCGGAGCTTACATCGATCGCATAAGGTTTTAACTGCTCCAGCGCTTTTCTACATTATCTATATGGATTCCTCCTGCAAGAAAAATACGGTCTTTCCATATGTTTTATCCACTCCCATTCAAAAGTTCTTCCGGTCTTTTGACCGGAATCCAATAAAATAAAATCCGCCGGACTTCTTTCCGCTTGTCTGACATCTTCTTCCTTTTTTATACAAAAAAGCTTTGATGACCGGCTGAACAATACGGCTGCCCTTCTGTCCGCCTAAGATATCACGTACGATTTTTGCATTTTCCTCAGGTGTACCGCCTTTTAAATCCTCCTTTGTACAGCGCTCAAAGCCGAAATCCTCCGGTGAAATTACTGTGGTTCTGAACCATCCGTCCTTTATCTCGCATATCTTGGTCGATGCGCTCATGGAAATCTCATCGAGCTTATCCATGCCATATACTACCATTCCACGCTTTACTCCAAGGCTTACAAGCACCTGTGCA